>Ga0307372_10000763_pt1 | contig 56323 bp, 51 predicted proteins | sample OX1MG_FD_202533 | JGI IMG/M metagenome (GOLD analysis project Ga0307372, IMG submission 202533) | Soil microbial communities from Risofladan, Vaasa, Finland - OX-1 | ecosystem: Environmental > Terrestrial > Soil > Coastal area > Acid sulfate soil | place: Finland: Risofladan, Vaasa | collected...
ACACGGTCAAAGACGAAGGTCACCGTTTCGTAGGTCTCGTCGAATCGATGCTCAAGCGAGCGGTAACTGGTCCCGTCCGCGCTCACCGTGGCGGCCCCGAGTTCGAGCTCAATGGCGTGAAGGGTCAACTCACTGACCGGTTCGTTGATGTCTACGTCAATTTCGACTCGCCCCGCGAAGGTGAAGGCCTCGAGGTCGGGGGTGAGAAATATTCGATAGGCCGAGGGAACAACGGTTCGCGCGAGACGATAGGGGTTCGAAGTGGTAGTCATAAGTCGCTACCTTACGCCTAAATCTTCTACGCTCGCTAAGTGACTTCTCCGCCCACGCCCGTCTCGTTACGCATCAAGCCGGGTCCAAACCGTCTGGCGGTGACCGGCATTGGTAACGCGATGCTCGACATCATCGCGCAAGACGACCGCGAGGTCTACCGCGACCTCGGGCTCGTCAAGGCGGCGATGTCGCTCATTGACGAGGACCAACTCGACGTGTTCTACAACGCCATGGGCCCCACGATTCAGATGTCGGGCGGTTCGGTGGCGAACTCGATCGCCGGGGTGGCCGCCCTCGGTGGTACGTGTGGCTACATCGGCAAAGTCGCCGACGACGAGTTTGGCGAGCGATTTCGCCACGATCTGCGTTCGATGGGTGTCGAGCTCGACCTCGCCGTGGCGAAAGCCGGTGAAGGTGCGACTGGGAGATGTCACGTGTTCATCACCACTGACGCGCAGCGCACGATGGCCACGTACTTAGGCGCCTCGAACAAACTGAACGTGAACGACATCAGGGAAGACCTCATCGCCCGTTCCGAGATCACGTACGTCGAGGGATACCTCTTCGATCTCCCTCCGGCCAAAGAGTCGATTCGAAAAGTCGTTAATTTCGCCCACGATCACGACTCGATGGTCGCCCTTTCACTGTCGGACATGTTCTGTGTCGATCGTCATCGACGGGACTTTTTGGATTTGGTGACGAGCGACGTCGACGTACTGCTCGCCAACGAGACGGAGATCCTCTCGCTCTTTCAGTTCGATCGCCTCGAACAGGCCTTCGGCGCCCTCGACGAGATCGGCGTGCTCGCGGTCGTAACTCGTGGGGCTAAGGGCGCGGACGTCGCTACGGTGTCGGGTGTGGTGAGCGTGCCCGCATTCGAAGTTGAGCACGTCGTCGATCAAAATGGCGCCGGTGACATGTTCGCCTCTGGTTTTCTCTACGGTCTCGCGCTGGGCGCCGATCCCGTCGAGGCGGCGGAGCTGGGCTCGTTGTGCGCCGGCGAAGTCATCACCCACCTCGGCGCGCGTCCCGAATCAGATCTCGAGTTGCTCGGCATCGACGCGGGACTTCTTTAGTTTTTAGATTCCTTGGGCATCGAGGACCGCGTCGAGCTCCCGGGTGCGAATCGTCTCCCACTTGACCCAGATCACGGCAATGGGTATACAGGCGAGCAGCATCAACGCGTCGCCCCCGATCCACATGATCGCGCCGCCGAGATGCACGTTCAACAAAATTGACGCCTTCGTCGAGCCCGCGGGTGTCATCGAGGCGTAGGCCGGGAAGGGATTCGTCGTCGTCATGGCGAGGGCCAGACCCGTGAAAGTGTCCACGGGTACGGCGGCCATGATGTAGACGAGGCGAAGGCCGGGGTGAATCTTGTACCCCCGCTCGAGTCCGAAGGCCGCGCGAAAAAAGAGGTAGCCCACGACGAGAAAGGCAATCTGCTCGGCGTGGTGGAACCACTCGTGCTCCATCATGTAGTTCACGAGTCCCGTCAGATGCGTAAGGGGAATGAAGACGAAGTAGAGGGCGAAGGCGAAGAGCGGATGGGTGAGGCGAGCCATCAACCGGCTGTCGAGCCAGCGTCGAATCGTCGGGCCCCCGCTCGCGTAGGCGAGATCGAGCGGCGCGCTCAGGGCGAAGAGGGGGGCGGCCACCATAATCAACAACAGGTGTTGAATCATGTGGTCGCTGAAGTACTCCATGTCGTACACGCCAAGAAAGGTCTGGGTCGCGACGAACGTCACGACCAGCCCCGAGGCGAAACAGATCGAGCGAACCTTCGGCCACGACGTCGTTTCGCGAACGCCCCACACGTAGAGCAATCCCGCGCCTATCAAAAGTATGAGCGGGAGAACGCCGAAGTCCCAGACATTGAGATGGTGCCAAGAAAAAGGCTGAATCATCTCGTTGGGCACTGGCATATCCTACGACGGCGAAATTGCGAGAAGAACGGCTCGGTAGGATAGCCCCGTGCGCGCAAAGTATTTCTCACGTCGAGCGATTGGACTGCACTTCGCACTCCTGCTTTGGCTTGCGATGTGTGCTTCGGCGGCGTGGTGGCAGGTCGGACGAGCGCTGGAGGGCAACTCACTGAGTTTTCTTTACTCTTTTGAGTGGCCCGTCTTTGGCGTGCTGGGTGTGCTCGGCTGGTTCGCGTTGCTGAACCTCGACGAGGTCACCGCCGATCAAGCATTGGACCGGCGTGACTACGAAGAGAAGATGCGCGCGCGCGCGGTCGCGGCGAGGGATCTCACTCGCGCTGACGAAGATCCGGCGCTCGCGGCCTACAACGACCATCTCGCTCGACTGTCACAGACACCAAAGAAGCGGCTCTGGGGCCACGGGTGAACGCTACGTTCCGGCGCTATCGCGTGATGTCTTTCGTCACGGGAACCACACTGTTGATTCTTTTTGTCACGCTGTTATTGCACGTCGTGGACTTGACCTTGTGGAAGCACATGTACTGGTTCGTCAAGATCGTGGGCGTGGGCCACGGGGTGGTCCTCTATCCGATCTACATGATCATGTGTTTCAATCTCGTGATGAAGTTCCACCTCAACGCTCTCTATCTCGGTATCATGCTGTTCGCGGGTTTCGTCCCGGGTCTGGCCTTTTTTCTCGAGCACCGTATGCGTCTTAAGCTCTACCCCCAAGGACTACCCGCAAAGTGAGCGAATGGCTCTCGCGTAGGGTCATCGCCTTCGCCCATCAAGGTGGATCATTTGAGGGCCCATCATCGACGATCGCCGCCATTGAGCACGCCCTGGCCGTTGGCGCGTCCGCCATCGAACTCGACGTGCACGCCACCAAAGATCGCCATTTGGTGGTCTGTCACGACGAGACCGTCGATCGCACCACTGATCACCACGGCGAGATCGCGCGTCTCACGCTCGCTGAGTTGAACGAGATGGACAACGCGTTTTGGTGGATTGAGGGGGACGTCGTATCCCTTGGGCGCGAAGCGGGCGACTACCTCTTCAGGGGGCGTGCGCCCAGCGACCGTCGTTTTGGCGTCGCGACGCTCGAAGAGGTGGTCGTGGCGTTTCCTGGCCTCTTGTTGAACCTTGACGTCAAGCGTACGAGTCCCGACGTGGAGCCCTACGAGGAGTTGCTCGCCGATGAGTTGCGACGTCTCGAAGCCACGAGTTCGGTAATCGTGGCGTCCTTTCACGACGACGCGATCCAGCGGTTTCGCACTTTCGCGCCCGAAGTGGCCACGTCAGCAGCGACCCATGAGACCGCGACGTTTTACTTCTCAAGTCTCGAAGGAGCGCCGGTCGTGCCCCCAGTGAGCGCCTTTCAAGTTCCGGCGACTTACGGCGAGATCAACGTCGTCACCGAGTCGTTTATTGCCGCGGCCCACCACGCCGGCGTCGCCGTGCACGTGTGGACGATCAACGAGGTTGACGAGATGGCCCGATTGGTGGACCTGGGCGTCGACGGGATCGTGAGTGACCGACCCACGCCGCTGGCCGCGCTGTTGGAAGAACGGGGCTGTGCGTGGGACGGAAAACTTGGGGGAGGGCCTTAGCCGCGACCGCAGTTCGGCCGTTTACCGTGGTTGGCCTTCTTTTTCGCGCGCAGCTTGCGCTTCACGGTCCGCTTTGACATAGGTGACAATGTTACTAGGTAAATCGCGCCGCGAGCCAAACGAGGAATCCACCGTGGATGCAACTGAAACCGTCGGGCAATTGGTGCTCGTGGCAACGCCGCTGGGCAACCTCGGCGATCTCTCGCGCCGTGCTCTCGATCTTTTCGCGCGCGCCGACGTTATCTACTGTGAGGACACTCGACATTCGCGCACACTCTTTAGCGCGCACGACATACCCACCAGGGGGCGGCTCCACTCTCTTCACGAACACAACGAAGCCGCGCAGTGTGAGATCATCGTGGCGCGCGTACGCGCGGGAGAACTCGTCGTTCTCATCAGTGACGCCGGAACTCCGGGTATCTCGGACCCCGGCAGCCGCGTGGTCGAGGCGGTTGTCGAGGCGGGCCTCGTGGTGTCGAGCGCACCGGGCCCCTCGGCCGTCATTGCCGCCCTCACGATAAGTGGACTCTCCACCGAGCGATTCGTGATGGAAGGATTCCTCCCACGAAGGGCCAGCGAACGGTCGCACTTCTATGACAAGTGGGCGCGCGAAGAGCGCACCACGGTGTTCTATGAGTCGCCCCAGCGCTTGAAGACGACGCTGAAGGAACTCGCGGAGCGTTTCCCGTCGCGACGCGTGGCCGTCGCTCGGGAGCTGACCAAACTGCACGAAGAGGTGACACGCGGCACCCTCGCCGAGGTGGCCGCCCTCATGGACCAACGCGACGTTCTCGGCGAGATCACGGTCGTACTCGAGGGCCTCTCGTTGGCGCCCGAAGTCGACGAGAAGCTCGTGCGCGCGGCGCTCGTGGAGCAGTTCCAAAGCGGCGCGTCGACACGCGACGCGGTGGACTACGTGGCCGCCACGTTGGGCGCGTCACACCGCGACGTGTACCAACTCGCGCTCGACACACGTAAGGGCGAGCCGCGCTAGTTCACTAACCTCTATCCATGGGCCGCTTCTACATCACCACCCCCATCTACTACGTGAACGACGCACCTCACGTGGGCACCGCCTACACCACCGTGAATGCGGACGCTTTGGCGAGGTGGCACCGACTCCTCGGAGACGAGACGAAGTTCCTCACCGGGACCGACGAACACGGTCAAAAGATGGCCGAGGCCGCGGCGAAGAACGACTTCTCACCCAAAGCGTGGACCGATCGGACGGCCGAACGTTTTCGCGAGGCCTGGGATCTGCTCAATATCAGTTACGACGACTTCATTCGCACCACCGAATCGCGCCACTACCTCACCGTGCAGACTTTTCTCTCGGCGATCTACGAGAACGGCTTCATCTACAAGGACGTGTATAAGGGCCTCTACTGCGTGAGTTGTGAGGACTACTACACGCTCGAGGCCAGCGACGGTGGGAGTTGCCCCATCCACCATCGCCCTTTGACCGAAATGGAAGAGGAGAACTGGTTCTTTCGACTCAGCGCCTTTGAGGATCGGCTCCTCGAGTTTTACGCCGATCACCCTCACTTCGTCACGCCCGAGACCAAGCGAAACGAGGCGTACTCGTTCATTAAGGGCGGGCTGCGCGATATCTCGATCACGCGCGGCTCGATCACCTGGGGGGTGCCCGTGCCCTGGGACGATTCCCAGGTCTTTTATGTCTGGTACGACGCACTGATCAACTACCTCACCGCCATCGGCTACGGACGGGCCGACGACGAGGTCGCGCTCTGGTGGCCCCATTCGCACCACTTGATCGGTAAAGAGATCATCCGCTTTCACTGCGTGTGGTGGCCCGCGATGTGCATGGCCGCCGGGTTAGACCCCGCGCACCACGTGCACGTCCACGGGTGGCTCTTGGTGGGCGGGGAAAAGCTCGGCAAGACCCTGGTGGCCGAAGGGGGCGTGCGCCTGAGCGACATCGCGCCCGTCGATCTCGCCAACGAGTTTGGCGTCGATCCACTTCGTTACTACTTGTTGCGCGAGACGGCCCTAGGCAACGACGGCGAATTCTCGCTCGAGGGCATCACCGCTCGCTACAACACCGATCTCGCGAACAATCTCGGCAATCTCGTCGCGCGCGTGGCCGCCGTGGTTCACGCCAAATGCGCGGGCGTGGGGCCCGCTCCCGATGGGGATTCGACGCTGCGCCCCGCGGCCGAGGCGGCGCTGTCGAGCGCCACCGAGGCGTGGGAGCGCTTCGCGCCGAATCAGGCGCTCGAAGCGACGTGGGAACTGATTGGCGCGACGAACGCCTACCTGGAACTGCACGCTCCATGGAAGATGGCGCCGGGCGCGGCGCTCGACGTGGTGATGGGCGACGCGCTCGAGGCCATTCGCCTCGTCTCGATTCTCGTCTCGCCGGCGATGCCGAGCGTGGCGCAAGAGATCTGGCAACGGCTCGGACTGACCGGGTCGCCCACCACGGCGCCCTTGGCAGCCTCCGCGACGTGGGGTCAGTACCCCGGTGGAGTAGAAGTTGAAAAAGGAGCGCCACTGTTCCCGCGCATCACGAGTGACGGATGAGCGGATGGACCGACGCGCACTGTCATCTCCAAGGCCACTTCCTCGCGACGTCCAACGAGCCCGGTGATGGTGAATTAGGGGCCACCTTGGCGCGGGCCCGCGCGGCCAACGTGGATCGGGTCGTGGTCGTGGGTACCGACGCCACGAGCTCGGCCGAGGCGCTCGAGCTCACGAACGTAAAGGGACCGGTCGAGGTCTACGCCACGGTCGGTCTTCACCCCCACGACGCCAAACAAGACCTGGCGCCGGTGGCGTCGCTGGCGAGAGCCGGTCACCCACGTCTGGTGGCCATTGGCGAATGCGGACTCGACTATTTCTATGAACACTCGCCGCGCCCCCAACAACGCCAGGCCTTTTCGTCCCAAATTGCCCTCGCGCACGAACTCGACCTCGCCTTGGTGGTTCACGCGCGTGACGCCTTTGAGGACCTCTTCGCCATCTTGTTGAGCGAGGGCGTACCGCCTCGCACCGTCATCCACTGCTTTACCGGTACCCCCGTCGACGCCGAAATGTGCCTCGCCCTGGGATGCGATATCTCGATCTCTGGCGTCGTGACCTTTAAGAACGCAGCGTCGCTCAGAGAGGCCGCGAGACTCGTGCCCTTAGAGCGTCTCCACGTCGAGACCGACAGCCCGTTTTTGGCGCCGGTGCCCTACCGCGGCAAGGTCAATGAGCCGGCCCACGTCTCCGTCGTTGGTCAGTTCGTTGCCGAGCTTCGAGAGGAGGACGTCGAGACGGTTCGTGACGCCACGGCGGCGAACTCGGCTCGGCTCTTCCGTTTTCCCGCCCGTTTGGGTTAAGAGTCCATAGTTTTAAAGGCGTTCGAGGGCCGAGTTGCCCTCGGCGTCGCCCTCTCCTAGCGTTAGAGGGCGGGTTTCTCCCATAAGGGTCCGCTGTCCTGGCGGAGGACGGATATCTGAGGACATCACGACGTCGGGCGCTCTGGCGCCCGCGGCTACTTCGTACCACGGGGGCCGTCCTGGCCACTTCTTTGGTACTGCTGACGCCCGGCTCGGCCGGTGCCGCCACGGCGCACGCCGCGGTACATATGCCCGACCTCATCGGACGAAATCGGGCCCAGGTGTTTCGGATCATGCACGACGATGGGCTCTACTTCGTCACCCAGGGTCCCGGGGCTGCCACCGAGACCTGGGTCGCGGTGTCGGCCCAGTACCCTCGCCCGGGCACCGTCATCGCCTGGCACGCCGAGGCGACCCTGACGGTGACCACCCAAGCGCCGTTTGGTCCCCGGCCGGTGCCGCGTCTCGTGGGACTCTCGCGCGCGAAAGTCTTCGCCGCGATGCGACGCGCCCAGTTGTATTTTCGAACGCTCGGACCAGGGAGTTCGAACGGATCGTGGATCGTCGCGCTCGCCCAGGACCCCGTTGCGGGCACCCGCGTGGCCTGGCACGACGAGATCACCGTGCGCGTCAGCACCCAACGTCCCACGGCGCCGGTGAAGGCGACGGTTCCGGTGAAAGTGCCCGGTGTGGTCATCAACGGCGCGGGTTACAAGATCGGCGTGGCGACCTGGTACAACTACATCCCCGGTCGCTGCGCGACGTGGTACCTGCCCAAGGGGACTCGCCTCACGGTGCGTGACCTTTCGACCGGTAAGAGCATCACGTGCATCATCTCGGACCGCGAAGATCATGGCGGCAACCGCGTGGTCGATCTCTCCGAGACCCAGTTCAGTGAACTCGCGCCACTGTGGGTCGGGGTCATCAGCGTCAAAGTCTCGTGGTGACCCTCACCCGTACCGAACTCGTGGCCCTCTTACGCGACTACGGCGTTAAACCCTCGAGAGCGCTTGGACAGAACTTCGTCGTCGATCCCAATACGGTGCGGCGAATCGCGCGACTGGCCGAGGTCGGTCCCGGTGACCAGGTTCTCGAGATCGGCGCCGGTCTGGGCTCGTTGACCCTCGCGCTGGTAGAGACCGGCGCTGAGGTGCACGCCCTCGAAGTCGACCGGCACCTCATCGAGCCGCTGCGCTCAGTGGTTGAGGTCCATCACGTCACGGTTCATCACGTCGACGCCCTCAAGGCCGATTACGAGACGATTCTCAACGGACGAGCGACCGTCGTGGTCGCGAATCTTCCCTACAACGTGGCCACGCCGCTCGTTTTGCACCTGCTCGAGAGCCAGCCCCTTATTCGCCGCATGCTCGTGATGGTACAAAAAGAGGTCGGAGAGCGTCTGGTGGCCTACGCGGGTGACGAGGCCTACGGCGCGGTGTCCCTGCGAGTGCAGTATTTCGCCGACGCCAAAGTGGTGGGCAAGGTCTCGCCGTCGGTCTTTCTCCCGGCGCCCAAAGTGGACTCAGTCCTGGTGTCGCTGGTGCGGCGCGAACGGGTGCGAGTTGACCCCACGCTGGTCAGTGAGGACGAACTCTTTTCATTGATTCGCACGGCCTTTGGCCAACGACGAAAGATGTTGCGTCGCTCGCTCGCGGCCTGGACGAGCGAGGGGGTCTTTGCGCGCGCGGGCGTCGCCGAGACGCGTCGGCCCGAAGAGTTGACCCTTGAGGAGTTCGCGGCCCTGGCGGCGGCGCGATGATCGCGCTTCTGGCGCCCGCCAAGTTGACGTGGTTCTTGGAAGTCACGGGCCGGCGCGAGAACGGCTTTCACGAGGTGCGCGCCGAGATGGTGACGCTGGGCTTCGCCGATCGACTCGAGATCGATGAGTCCGAGGACTTTCTTCGGGTGGAGGGTCCGTTCTCCGTGGTTCCCCTCGACGAGCACAACCTCGTCACCCGGGCGTTAGGGCTGGTTGGACGGAGCGCCGGCGTGACGCTGCATAAGGTCATCCCGCCCGGCGGGGGACTCGGGGGCGGCAGTGCCGACGCCGGGGCCATCCTTCGCTGGGCCGGTTCGGTGAGCGCCGAGCGGGCCCTTACCTTGGGCGGCGACGTGCCGTTTTGCCAGCTCGGGGGTCGCGCCCTGGTCCAAGGGGTGGGCGAGCGGGTTAGCGAGCTGCCCTTTGAGTCCCGAGACGTGACCCTGGTCTTGTCAAACTTTGGGCTCGACACCGGCGAGGTCTATCGGGCCTTTGACGAGTTGCTCGGGCGCGGCGAACGTCCCGGGGGGCGAAACCATCTTGAGGTGGCCGCCCGAACGGTCGAACCACGACTGGCCACGACCATGGACTGGCTGCGCGCCAGCCTCGGCGACCAGGTCCACCTGGCCGGTTCGGGATCGACGCTCTTCGTCGAGGGTCACTTGGAGCGAGACGTCGAGACCTGGGACGTCGCGGGACCCGAGGGTGTGGTTCAGTTTCGCCAGACCTTCACCACGCCCCGGCAGGCCTAGCAGGGCTATTTGCCAGCGGCGCGACGCTGGAAACGGGTCCGTTTCAGCATCTTTTTGTGCTTCTTCTTACGCATGCGCTTGCGGCGCTTCTTGATGAGTGATCCCATGGCTCGTAGAACACTACTAGGTTTTCGATACCGCCCGATCTGAGGAGACCTGCACGTGCCCTGGCAACTCGACCACGTGCAGCTCGCAATTCCCCCGGGTGAGGAAGCTCACTGTGACGAGTTCTACCTCACGCTGCTCGGCTTTCGCGTGCTCGAGAAACCACCGATCTTGGCCGCGCGCGGGGGACGGTGGTACCAAAGAGGCGACGTCACGCTGCACCTGGGCGTCGAAGAGGACTTTCGTCCGGCGAAAAAGGCCCATCCGGCGTTCGCGGTGGACGACTACGACCAGCTGTTGGTGCGTCTACGAGGCGTCGGGGTGGACGTTCGTGGTGATGAGTCGATTCCCGTCACGACGCGCTGTTACGTCGACGACCCGGTCGGCAATCGGCTCGAACTCATCGACGCCGCCACGCTTCGCTGACGCGTTGGGGTGCTGGCACGCTCGTTCGCCTCGGGCACCTCGATTTAAGAGATCGGCGCCTCGGGCAGCGAAATGGTCACGCGCGCGCCCCCGAGTCGCGGATCGTGGTCGATGGTGACCTTTCCATCGAGCTCGGCCACGACCTGGGCCACGATGGCGAGCCCGAGTCCAGATCCCGGCAGGGCCCGGGCCGACGGTGAGCGCCAGAATCGGTCAAAGACGTGCGGGCGGTCTTGGTCACTGATGCCCGGACCGCTGTCGGCAACGGTGACGGTGCCGCGGGCGGTGCTCACCAGGATCCGCCCGCCGACGGGCGTGAACTTAACGGCGTTGGTCAAGAGGTTCGAGATAGCGCGAACCAGCCGATCGTGTCGCCCCAGCACCGTCGAAGGCTTGAGGTCGGTGTCGATGGAGATATCGCGAATTCGTGCGTAGGTCCGTGCGGTCTCCACGCACTCATCGACACAGTCGTCCAGTGACAGCGCTTCGACGTCGCCCTCGGATCTTTCGCCCCGGGCCAGTTCACCAAGGTCGGTCACGAGGGCCGCGAGTTCGTCGACTTGGGTGACCATGTCGTCGGTGATCTGACGCACCTCGTCGGGACGCAGTTCGGTCGCCCGCGAGAGTACTTGGGCGTTCGTTCGCAGCGACGTCAACGGCGTTCTTAGTTCGTGACTGGCGTCGAGCACGAGCTGACGTTGCAGGGTCTGGCTGTTCTCCACCGAGCCGAGGAGGCGATTAAACACTCGACGGAGTCGCCCCAGTTCATCGGGCCCACCTTCGACGAGGCGATACTGCAGGTCGTTGGTCAAGGCCACGGACTCGATCTCGTCGGTGACCTCCTCGAGTGGGTGGAGCGCTTGGCGCGCGAGAAAGAGCCCAAGGCCCAGCGCCAAGAGCAGTCCGCCCGCGGCGACGAGCATCAGTGTGGTGAAGAGGTGACTCAACTCATTCACCTGTCCCGTTATATCGACGATGAACAGTTGCGCCGACGTGGTCGAGATCTGACGCAGGCCGGTCGGCGAGCTCACCACCGAGTTTGCCGGTAAGGGCGCGATGAGCTCTCGGTAACTCTGAGAGCCGATGGTGATGGTACGAAAGATTTGCGAGCTCTTGCCCTCGGCCACGTTCATGATCGTTAGATCGATCGGAATGTTGGAGTTGGGCACCGTCGCGCCACTGGGCAACACCAGTTCGAAATACGAACCCGTCACGAGATCCTTGTCGGCGGCGCTGCGAGATTGGTGTGACGCTTGTATGAGCGACAGGTCGACCGAGTGCAGGATGGCGTTTCGCGTTGTGAAATACGACGCCAGACTACCGAAGATGACGGCGATGGCCGCGGCGCCCACCGTGGCGGTGATGACCCGAGTGCGAAACGTCACGACGTTCGAAGCGCGTAACCCACTCCGCGCACCGTTTGAATCAGTCGCGCCTTGCCGTCATCTTCGAGTTTGCGGCGCAGGTAGCCAATGTAGACGGCGAGTGAATTCGTGCCCGAATCGAAGTTGTAGCCCCAGACCAGGTCCAAGATCTGATCACGCGTGAGTACCTGGCGCGGGTGCTGGAGGAACAGCTCCAACAGGTCGAACTCGATCTTGGTGAGCGCGATCAATCGGTCACCCCGACGCACTTCGCGCGTGAGGGGGTTCAAGGTGAGGTCCTCAAAGCGCAGCACCGTGGCGTCAACGTCGCCGACGTTGTAACGCCGCAGCAGAGCCCGTAGGCGCGCCAGCAGTTCGGCCAGGTCGAAGGGCTTGACCAAATAGTCATCGGCGCCCACGTCGAGTCCCGCGACGCGGTCGTTTACCGCGTCGCGTGCGGTCAGCATCAAGATGGGAGTGGCGTCGCCCGAACGTCGAATCCGTCGACAGACCTCGAGCCCGTCGATGTCGGGCAGTTGAAGGTCGAGGATGATCGCGTCGGGGGCGCGCAGCTGGATGGCCTTTAAGGCACTGACCCCGTCGTCGAAGAGTTCGACCACGTAGTTCTCCATGCGTAGTGCGCGCCCGAGCGAGCTTCGAATCGCGCTGTCGTCATCGACGATGGCGACGTAGGAACTTGAGGTTGGAACCGAGGTCAAGGCGTGGCTTTCTATAGGTTGGGGACAGGCTCTAGTGTTGCTGATTGGTATTAAGCATCTTCAGACATACTCTAAGAATCTTTGAAGATTGCCGCAGTACCGGCAATGGCGGGTAGTTCAATTGGCAGAACGACGGACTTTGAATCCGTAGGTTGGAGGTTCGAGCCCTCCCCCGCCAGCCAAGAGCGCTCAAAAGCAGACGCGCTCGAGCAGGGCCGCGAGTTCCAGGGGCCGGTCGCCCTGGATTGAGTGTCCGGCGTCGCTGACGTGAATGACCGTCGCGCCGGGCTGGCGACGCAGGAGTTCGGCCTCGTCGTCGTCGTCGACGACCGAACCGGGGGCCATGCCGCGCAGCAGGGTCACCGGAACGCGCAACGCGCCGAGTCTCTCCCAGAGATCACCGGCGTCGGGCGCGTTGAGCTCAGATTGGGGGTGTTGTTGATGACGCCACACCCACGTGCCATCGGGACGTTGGAGGGCGTTATGCAGTATTCCGCGGCGCAGCGACGAGACCGATCTCGTGGGATTGTGTTCAATCGTTCTGGTGAGCAGTTCACTAAAGTCGTCAAATGACTTCGGGCCGTTCACGAAGTCGGTGATGTGCTTGGCCTTGTCGGCGTTCACGCCCGGCGTGATGTCGATGAGGACGAGTGAACGAACGAGGTCGGGTCGCTCGCTGGCGACGAGGATCGAACACAGTCCGCCGAGTGACATTCCTACGAGAGGCAGGGCGACGCTCGTCAACTGTTCAAGCGCGCGGCCGATGTCGCGCGCGTGGCTCGCGATCGCCGAAGCGCGGTACGGCGAGGCGTCCGAATGTCCATGGCCGGGAAGGTCGAGAGCGAGTAGCGGACGTTGAAGGGCCAGGGCCACCGTGTCAAACGTGTGGGCGTTCTGTGCGCCACCGTGGACCAGCACGATCTCGGGATCGCCCTGGCCCCAGGCCAGGCCGCTTAGTTGGCGTAGTCCGTCTACGGCTACGAAGAAACGTCGCACCGGTGGAACGGGCACCTCAAGGCCCCACTCGCTCAAGTTCTCATGAAACATCGAGAACTCGTCGTAAGAGATTCTGTCCATACTAGGAATCGTAGAAGATGGCTGCTAGAGATAGGGGAGTGAGTCGTCCTACGTGTGTCGTGATTCTTGCCGCGGGCGAGGGGACGCGGATGCGATCCTCGAGGCCCAAGCCGCTGCACCAACTCTGTGGGCGGGCCATGGTTCTGTACGTGCTGGACGCCGCCGCCCAAGAAAACGTCCGAGCAACGGTGGTGGTCGTTGGTCACAACGCCACATGGGTGGAAAAGGAGATCCGCGAGCGGGCTCGCGGCGACGTCCGTTTGACCTTCGTTGAGCAGAGCGAACAGCTCGGCACCGGTCACGCGGTTTCAGCGGCGCTGCCGAGCGTGGAGGACGCGATCGGCGTCACGGACGGCGACGTCCTCATTCTTCCGGGTGACACGCCGTTGTTGCGTCACGCCACCGTGGCGAGGCTCTTGGCGGTGCACCGTGAACGTAACGCCGCGTTGACGGTCCTGAGCGCGCGAATGGACGACCCCACGGGGTACGGACGTCTCGTGTACGCCAAGGACGGCACCGTCGAGCGCATTATCGAAGAGCGAGACGCCAACGTCGATGAACGCGCGATCAACGAAGTCAACACCTCGATCATGGTGGTGCGTCAAAGTCTGCTCGGTGCGGCCCTTCGACGGGTCGGCCGCCAAAACGCCCAGCACGAGTACTACCTGACCGATCTGGTGGCGGTGCTGCACGAGATGGGTCACGTCACGAGCTCGCTGTTGCTCGATGACGCCAGCGAGGTTGCCGGGGTCAACGATCGGCTTCAACTAGCTCGGGCCGAACGGGTGCTTCGAAAGCGCATCAATGACCAGTGGTTGGCGCGCGGGGTGACCATGTGGAATCCGGCCCACACCTACGTCGACGCCGACGTCGAGTTGGCGGCTGAGGTTTCGCTCCTGCCGGGCACCATATTGAAGGGCCGTTGCGTCATTGCCCGCGGCGCCCAGATCGGCCCCAACGCCTACCTGAGTGACGTCGAAGTGGGTGAAAACGCGTACCTCGGCACCGTCGAGGCGTCGCGCGTGCGCGTGGGCGCCGACGCTCGCGTGTCGTCGTTCGTCGTACTGAGTCCCGGCACCGACGTCGCGTCGGGCGAGATCGTCACGCCCTTTACTCACCGTTCTCACTAGGGTCACCCGTTCACCTGTACGCTGGCGCCGTGGAGTCCCTCGCCAAGCGCCGCCTCGTCATCGTGACGGGACGTTGCCACCCGGCACTTGCCGCGGACGTCGCCGAAAAGTTGGGAGTTGAACTCACTGAGGCGAACCTCCGCGAATTCGCCGACGGCGAACTGCACTGCCGCATTGATGAGTCGATTCGTGGCGCGCACGTGTTCATCATGCAAACCCACGGTTCGCCGGTCAATGACTCGGTGATGGAACAGTTGATCATGATCGACGCCGCCAAGCGCGCCTCGGCCAAGAGCATCACCGCGGTCGTGCCGAACTATGGCTACGCGCGTCAGGATCGCAAGACCGCCGGTCGTGAGCCGATAACGGCAAAGTTGGTCGCCGACATGCTTCAAACGGCGGGCGCCGATCGGGTGCTGTCGGTGGATTTTCACTCCGGGCAGATTCAGGGTTTCTTCGATATTCCGGTCGATCACTTAGTGGCGGCGCCCGTGCTGGAGAGTTACCTCAAGGCGAACGCCAACCCCCACGAAATCGTGGTGGTGGCCCCCGACGCGGGTCGAGTGAAAGTGGCCGAGCGCTACGCCCAACATCTCGGGTGTGATCTCGCGCTGGTCCATAAGACGCGGCCCCCCGGCCAGTTCAATATGGCCGAAGCTCGCCACATCGTGGGTGACGTGGCGGGACGGCACTGCGTACTCATCGACGACATGATCGACACGGCGGGCACCATCGTGGCGGCCTGCGACCTCTTAAAGACCCACGGGGCCGACGAGATCTGGGTCATGGCGACGCACGCGGTGTTCTCGCCTCCGGCCGTGGAGCGTCTCTTCAACGCGCCCATCAGTCGAGTGATCGTGACCGACACCCTTCCCCTGGGACCCGAGAAGCGATTTGAGACGCTCGAAGTTCTCTCCATCGCCCCCATCCTCGCCAACGCGATCTCGGCCATCTTTGAAGACTCGTCGGTTTCGGACATCTTTGGCGGGGAGAACCTGCTTTAAACCCAACGCCTCATTGCATTTTGGGGTGAGTGTTCGCCTTGTTGCAGGTACGGATGTTGCCTCGAGCAGAATCTCAGTGGGTCGCTGGCGGCGGCGATGGCAGTTCGCGCGGCTCTTCGCCGGAGTCAAAGTCGGTGCCCTGGCGGAGGGTTCAAAAAACTGCACGCCAAGGCTTAGGTGGTCGCCACGAATGAACCAGGACCGTGCCGACGCGGCGACTCGATAACTGGCGATACCTTGACCAAGCCCAACGATCGCGTTCAGGACTAATAGGTTAGAGCGGCGTCGTTAGTTTTGGCGAGGTCGTCTCGAGCCGTTAGACTTGACCTCCGGCGCGTAGCCCTAAGGGGCGCCCGTCATTTCCCTAGAGGAGTACCCATGTCAAAGGTCACGTTGCACGCCTCGACGAGTCGCGCCCAGGGATCGGCGAGTTCGCGGCGTCTGCGCCATGCGGGCTCGATTCCCGCCGTTATCTACGGCGAAGGCGTTGCGCCAGTACCCGTCGCCGTCGATGCCAAAGCCTTTCGCAGCGCCGTCTCGGGCGATCAGGGCCTCAACGCTTTGATCACCCTCGACGCTGACGGCAAGAGTTACACCGTCATGGCCCGCGAGATCCAACGTCATCCGGTGCGCGGCACCGTCGCGCACATCGATTTTCAAGTTGTTGACCCCAATCAGGTCGTCGTCGCTGAAGTGCCACTGCACATCATCGGTGACGCCGTCGAAGTGCGCCACGCCGACTGGGAAGTCGACCAGCAGATGTTCAGTATCGAGGTCAAGACCCGACCGGATCTGATTCCCAACTTCATCGAAGTGGACATTTCCGCCCTCACGGTCGGCGCGGCCATCCGCGTCAGTGACCTCGTACTGGCCACCGGCGTGGAGGTAACCCCCGACCCCGGCGTGACGGTCGTGGCGACCCACCCCGGACGCGCCGCCGCCGCTGTCGTCAAGCCGGTCGTCGAAGCCGACGAAGTCCCTGCGGAGTAGGTCATCGTGGCGCTACGGCGCGCTCGCGAACGCGATCGGCGAGGCGCGAAGAGTTCGCTGCTTATCGTCGGCCTCGCCAATCCCGGGCCCGAATTCGAAGGGTCGCGTCACAACGTCGGAGGCGACGCGGTGCGTCTTGTGGTCCAGCGGCGCGGGGGCCAACTAACCCTCGAGCGTCGTCAGCGGGCCCTCAGCGTGACGTTACCGACGCCGCGTGGTCCGATCACCCTCGCCGTACCCACGACCTTCGTCAATGAGTCGGGAGCGGCCCTGGCGCCGCTCCTTCGGCGCTCTTCGATCGACGATCTCGCCGAGCTCGTGGTGGTTCACGACGAACTCGACCTCGAGCCCGGGCGTCTTCAGTTGAGGTTCGGGGGCGGACTCGCCGGGCACAACGGTCTTCGCTCGATCGCCCAGGTCCTGGGGACCCAGGACTTCGCTCGCCTGCGCGTCGGGGTTGGAAAGCCGCCCAGCAAGGAACAAGGGGCCGACTACGTGCTTCGCCGACCATCGGGCGCGCGACGCGAGGCGCAGCATCTTGACGTCGAGCTCGCGGCCGACGCGATTGAGACATTGATGGAATACGACTTCGAAGAGGCCCGGCGTCGCGTGAACGGCTCGTGAGCGAATCGACGGGGCTTCGCCGCGTTCTCGAACTCGTCGCGCCGAGCGTTCGCGCCTCGGTGGCCGCGGGGTCCTTCGCGCCGTCGAGCTACGCCACGCCCCTGGCCCTCGCGGCGCTCGCGCTCGAGGTTCCCTTTATCGTCGCGGTCACGGCCACCTCGAGTGACGCCGAACACGTAAGAGACGCCCTTGTCGCGTGGCTTGGCGAGCGCGAGGTCGCGCTCTGGCCGGGCTGGGACACGCACCCACTCGAACGGGTCAGCCCCGACAGCCAGGTCATGGCAATGCGCGCGCTGTTGCGTTGGCAGATCGGCGAAGGGACGAACCCGCGCGTCATCGTCGCCTCGGCTCGCTCGATCGCGCAACTTCTCTCGCCCGAGCCGCTGCGCGCGCCGTACATCGTGCGTCGGGGCAGTGAAATCGATCGCGGCGAGTTCGTTGAAGGACTCGTCGCCATGGGCTATCGACGTGAGCACTTGGTAGAACATCGAGCCGAGATCGCGGTACGCGGAGGCATCGTCGACGTCTGGCCGGCGCAAAACGACGAACCGCTGCGCCTCGACTTCTTCGGTGACGAGGTCGAACGACTGACGGTGTTTGATATCGCGACCCAGCGCTCAACGCACGACCTCGAAGAGGCCGTCATCGCGCCCGCTCGCGAATGGATGCCCGGCGCTTCGACACGCCAACGCGCCGAAGCGCTGTCAACGAGCGAGCCCTGGGCCTCGGCGACCTTCGATCGCCTCGCGGCGGGACAGCTCTTCGACGGCATGGAAGGCTGGATGGGCCTGTTCGTCGACCAAGCGCGAACACTGCTCAACGAGGCGGCTGACGCGCACGTGGTAGTGGTCGAACCCGAACGCGTGCGCGCGCGATTGCACGACCTTCTCGATGAGGAACGCGAACTCACCGACGTCGTCGCCGCCACCTGGCGCGCGAGCGCGACGGTACCGCTGTTGCACCTGAGTTACGACGAGGTCTTCGCCGGAAAGGTCGACCTTGCCCTGGAAACGAGCGCCAGCTCGCTCGGCACGACGGGCCAGCTCACCTCGCCGCCGGTTGTCCAAGGCGACGCGGCGCGCATCGCCGCGCACGTTCGAGGCTGGACGAAGGAACGCCGGGGCGTCGTGTTGACCTCTACCCCCGGGGCGATCGAGCGAATGGCCGACCAGTTGCGCGCTGAGGGCCTAGACGTGACGAGCGATCCCCGCCACGTTCTCCAAGCGCGCCTCAGCGTGCTCGAAAGTTCGCTCCCGGCGGGTTTCTCGCTCGACGATCCCGAGGTCGTGGTGTGGAGCGAGAGTGACCTCACGGGTCGGCGAAGTCAGCGTCGGACCTCACGCGCGAGGGCGCGCACCGTCGACGGGTTCTTTGATGACCTGACCGTCGGGAGTTACGTCGTGCACCGCCAACACGGCGTGGCCCGTTTTTCGGGCACCACGACGCGCGCGATCAACGGCGTGACCCGCGACTACCTGATCCTCCAGTTCAAAGACGGTAAAAGTTACTGGCCCACGGAACAGATCGACGCGTTGACGCCCTACACCGGCGGCGACGGTCCCGCCCTCTCGCGCCTGGGCGGCGCCGAATGGCAAAGAACCCGCGCGAAGGCGCGCGCCGCGGCGTACTTGGTGGCCCAGGAGCTCGTCGATCTCTATCGACTGCGCAGCGTCGCCGAGGGACACGCCTTCAGTCCTGACACGGCGTGGCAACGAGAGATGGAAGAGCTCTTTCCCTACACCCTCACGGCCGATCAGTCCCAGGCCATCCTCGACGTCAAGTCCGACATGGAGTCGCCGCGTCCGATGGACCGACTCATCTGCGCCGACGTCGGCTTTGGTAAAACCGAAGTCGCGCTCCGCGCCGTATTCAAGGCCGTCCAGGACAACACCCAAGCGGCCATCTTGGTGCCCACGACACTTCTGGCGAGCCAGCACTACGCCACGTTCAGCGAACGCTTCGCGGGCTTTCCGGTCAAGGTGGCGCTCCTCAGCCGATTCGTCGACGAGGCCGAGACCAAGTCCACGCTCCAAGGTCTCGCCGAAGGAACAATCGACGTCGTTATCGGCACGCATCGGCTGCTGAGCGACTCGGTGTCCTTTAAACGCCTCGGACTCCTGGTTGTCGACGAGGAGCAACGCTTCGGCGTACAGCACAAGGAGACGATCAAGACTCGCTCGGTGGGCGTTGACGTGTTGACCTTGAGCGCGAGTCCAATACCTCGCACGCTCGAGATGGCCTTTACGGGCATACGCGACCTTTCGATGATCACCACCCCGCCGGCCGATCGCCGCCCGATCTTGACGCACGTGGGCGAGTACAACGAGCCGGCCGTGATCGAAGCCGTTCGCCGCGAGTTGCTGCGCGAGGGTCAGATCTTTTTCGTGCACAATCGGGTGTCCGACATCGATCAGGCGGCGAAACGTCTCGGTCAGTTGGTACCCGACGCAAGGATCGCCGTCGCGCACGGTCAGATGGACGAAGGCACCCTCGAGCGTGTCATGATCGATTTCTGGCAACGTCGCTACGACGTGTTGGTCTGCACCACCATCGTGGAGTCGGGCATCGACTTACCGTCCGTCAACACGCTGATCGTGGACCGCTCCGAACGCCTGGGCTTGGGTCAGTTGCACCAGTTGCGCGGGCGCGTGGGACGAAGTGGACAGCGCGCCTACGCCTACCTCTTCCACCCGGTGGACCAAGTACTCTCCGAGACCGCCTATGAGCGACTGCGCACGATTGGCGACAACACCGCCTTGGGGAGTGGTTTCAAAATCGCCATGCGGGACCTCGAGATTCGCGGCGCGGGCAACCTCTTGGGCCACGACCAATCTGGTCCGGTGGCGGCGGTGGGCTACGACCTCTACGTGCAGCTCGTCGCCGAGGCGGTCGCGGACGCCAAGGGATTTCACGTGCCCGACGTGGTGCCGATCACCTTGGACGTGCCCGGGGAGGCGCACTTGCCCAAGGAGTACGTCGAGGCCGACGACGCGCGTCTCGAGGCCTATCGTCGCTTGGCCGGAGTCACCACGCTTGAGGAACTGAACGATCTACGAAACGAGTGGATCGACCGCTACGGCGCACTGCCGCCGCCGAGCGTCGGACTCTTAGAGTTGGCACAACTTCGCCTGGTCTGTCTCGACTACGGGGTGTCGTCGGTGAAGGTCTTGCCCGCGCGAGTGGGCCTTCGATCCAAACCGCTGCTGAAGTTGGGTCCACTGTCGTTGACCCTCAGCCAACAGTTGCGCCTTCGTCGCACCCACGGTTCAACGGCGTACAACGACACGACCAAAGAACTTCGTCTCGAACGTGCCGCGCACGCGGTGACCCCCCACTCGATCCTCGCGTTGCTCGAGGAATTGAACGAGCCCTCGAAAGAGCCCGAAGAGTGATTCGGTAGCATACGAGAGTGCGTCGCCTGGTTGCCCTATTCGTCATCGCTCTGCTCGGGGCCGGCGTCTACGGGCTGAGCGGATCGTCCTCGGGCATCACCGTGAACAACACCTCGCTTTCGGGCGCGGCCTTTCGCACCGAACTGAGCGCCATCTCCCACGACAACACCCTGCAGTGCTTCATCACGGCGCTCGATCCAACGAACTACGCGCCGGGCGCCGGTGGGTACTCCATCAAGGCCGCCGGCGCCGCGGCGTGGGCGAATCTGCGCGTCGAGGGCCTGGCGATCGACCAGTACGTCACCGGGGTTCTCAAGTACCACCCGACCGCGAGCGAGCTGGCCCGGGCCACGACCTCACTGGAGGGCGAGATGACCCAACAGGCCAGCGCCAACCACTTGCCTTGCCCGGGGACCTCCGCCGCCGCGCTGGCCGCGATGCCCACCGAGATGCGTAGCGCCGAGGTCGAAGCCCAGGCCACGTCGCTCTACCTGGTGAGCAAGTTGAAGAAGGCGGTGCCACTGACGACCGCCTCGATGCAGCGTTACTACGCGGCGCACACTTCGAACTACGACACGCTGTGCATATCGATTGCGTTGGTGTTGCCCGCTGACGTCAGCGCGTTTGGCAAATCTCAGTCCGCCGGGCTCAGCGTGGTGGCGCTGGCCAAGAAGTACTCACAGGACGCTTCGGCCAAGAATGGGGGCACCTACGGGTGCTACGCACCCTCGAGCACCGCCTACGCCGGCGTGCGCGCCGACGCCACGTCCGCACTCGACACTTTCCCCGCGACGCCCCAAATCATCAGTTACAACAACGCGACGTACGCGCTCTACGTCGCCGTGACCAAACGCACGATTACGCCCTTTGCCAAGGCCGCCGCGTTGGTGTTGAGCGACCTGCGCACGCTCAACGCTTCGTCGGCCAATACGGTAAAGAACACTTTGTTGTTCGCCGCCGCCGTTCACGTCGATCCGGCCTTTGGACGTTGGGGCCTCAACACCACGGGCCCGACAGTCTTCGCACCGGCTACGCCCACGAAAGGTGACGTCACCGGACCCAAGAAGCTCAGCGCTTCTGGTTCATCCACGTATAAGTGAAACCCGTCGTACGCGTTGTCGGTCTCGGGCCGGGGGCCCTGGAGCACGTCACGCGTCGCGCGTTCGCCCTCATCAGTGAGTCGCCGGTGGTGCGCCTGCGCACTCGCCAACACCCCAGCGCTCGCTACTTCACCGGCGTCGAGAGTTACGACGAGTGGTACGACCGCGCGGACGACTTTGAGGCGCTCTACGAAGCGATCGTTAACGACCTGGTGGCGCTCGCCACCACGTCACCGACCCACGAGGTCGTTTTCGCCGTTCCGGGATCTCCGACGGTGGCCGAGCGTACCGTGGAACTCTTGCGCGAACGCAACGAGGTCACGACCATCGTCGAGCCGGCGGTGTCGGTGATTGACGCCGTGTGCGCGACGCTCGGGCGCGATCCGATGAGTGTGGGGCTGCGCGTAACGGACGCGCTGGGTTCAAACGAGCGCCTGCGCGGCCCCGGTCCGCTGCTCATCTTGCAGACGTACTCGCCCGAAGTACTCGTCAATGTCGCCGATCGCCTGCCCGCGGGGACCGAGGTGACGGTCTTGCATCACCTGGGACTCGACGACGAAGTCGTCACGACACTCGGTTCCTTCGAGCTGGCCTCCTTCGCGCAGGCCGACCATCTGACGTCACTCTGGGTCGAGGATATTCGTGGCGCCGGTGCGGCGATGGACGATCTCGTTGACTTGATGAGGCGACTTCGCGCCGAGTGCCCTTGGGATCAAGAGCAGGACCACGCCTCACTCACTCGACACCTCCTCGAAGAGGCCTACGAAACGCTTGACGCGCTGGAAGCGCTGGTCCGCGTCGACGCCGAGGGTCGTAGCGACGGGGCCGCGATCGATCACGCACAAGAGGAACTCGGTGATCTTCTCTTTCAGATTGTCTTCCACGCCGAACTCTTCGACGAAGAGGGCCGGTTCAATTTCGCCGCCGTCGCCGATGCCGTTCGTCACAAGCTCATCGGGCGACATCCCCACGTCTTTGGTGACGCGAAAGTCACGGGGTCGAACGACGTCGCGACTCGCTGGGAGACTCTCAAACAAATAGAGAAAGGACGCGAGAGCGTTACCGACGGCGTTGCGTGGCAACTGCCCGCGCTCACGCTCTACACGAAACTTCTTCGCAAGGCGGTGCTGGTCGACGTGGCCGTGGAGGCCGGTGAGGCGTCGCGCCAACGTGCGCTTGACGCCCTTCGTGCGCTCGATCTTGATGAACGATCGGTCCGTGACGCGCAGTCCTCGTCGATCGCGGCGGACGAGTGGGGCGACGCGCTGAGCGCTCTGGTGGCGGCCGCTCAGTTTGCTGGCGTCGACTTAGAAGGAGTGTTACGCGAACGCGCGATGAATCTTCGTGACGCAATCCGCGAGAAGGAAGAGTTGGCGTGACGTCAAAGGTCGCCTAGTAACGTTGTAAACGAGTTGAGGAGACGTGATGAGCGCGATCGAAGTGGTGCTAGGCCGACAGATTTTGGATTCGAGGGGTAACCCGACGGTCGAAGCCGAAGTGCACCTCGAGTCGGGCGCTATTGGACGCGCCACGTCGCCCTCGGGCGCCTCGACGGGCTCGCGCGAGGCGGTCGAGCTTCGAGACGGGGGCGACGCCTGGGCGGGCAAGGGCGTCCAAACGGCGGTGAGCTACGTCAACGGTGAGATCAATGAAGCGCTGGAGGGCTACGAGGCCGAAGATCAGCGGGCCGTGGACATCGCGATGATCGATCTCGACGGCACCCCCAACAAGGCGCGCCTGGGGGCGAACGCGATTCTCGCCGTGTCCCTGGCGACGGCCAAGGCCGCGGCCATGGAGAGTGATTTGCCGCTCTATCAGTACCTGGGCGGCGTGAACGCGCACGTTTTGCCCGTGCCCCAGATGAACGTCGTGAACGGTGGCGCGCACGCGAAGAACACCATCGACTTTCAAGAGTTCATGGTGATGCCCATCGGCGCGGCCACCTTCAGTGAAGCCTTGCGCTGGGGCGCCGAGACCTACCACGCGTTGAAGGGCATCTTCGAGAAACGTGGGCTGTCCACGGCGGTCGGCGACGAGGGCGGCTTCGCACCGGATCTGTCGGATAATGAGACCGCCGTCAAAGTACTCGTCGAAGCGATCGAGGCCACCGGGCGCACACCGGGCACGGACGTGGCGATCGCCATGGACCCCGCCGCCAGCGAGTTCTATCGCGACGGCGCGTACCACTTGGCCGGCGAGGGTCGCACGCTGAGCAGTGACGAACTCGTCGAGTACTGGGTCGATCTCTGTACTCGCTATCCGATTGTCTCGCTCGAAGACGGAATGGCCGAAGAGGACTGGGACGGATGGCGTTCGCTCACGTCTCGACTCGGCGAGCGCGTGCAACTCGTGGGCGACGACATCTTCGTTACCAACACGACCTTGATCAAAAAGGGCGTTGAACGAGGCGTCGCCAACTCGGTACTGGTGAAACTCAATCAGATCGGTACGCTCTCGGAAACCTTCGACGCGGTGCGTTTGGCCAACCTCAATCGATACAGCGTCGTCGTCTCGCACCGCTCGGGCGAGACCGAAGACGTGACGATTGCTGACTTTGCCGTGGCCACGAACGCGGGTCAGATAAAAACTGGCGCGCCGGCGCGTTCTGATCGCGTTGCGAAGTACAATCAGTTGTTGAGAATTGAAGAGCAGCTTGGTGATCAAGCTCGCTTTCTCGGTGCATCGTCATTGTCGGGGGCGTCAGGTGTCAGCAACGCATAGCTTCGAAGCGCGAAATAGTAATCACTGGATGGTGCCCCTCGCCGCGCTCACGGCCGTCGTTATGCTCGTGGGCTGGTTTCCCCTGACGGCGCTGTGGCACCAACAGAGCCAACTCGACGCCACCGCGGCCCAAATTAAAGCGGTCCAACGTCAAGAGCAGGCCCTGGCGACCCAGTCCAAGGCCATCGATACCAAAGCCGCCGCGACCGAGCTGGCGCGTGAGCAGTACCAGTTGGTGTCGCCGGGACAGAGCTTGATCCAAGTGCTCCCCGGTAATTCCTCGGGCCAAGTGTCGGCGAGTTCGGCCGACCCGGGTCTCCAGCCGCTCGTCGCGCCCTCCCAGGCCGCGCCCCTGGTCCCGTCCTCGGCCCCCACGCACCACGTCCCCAGCGGCTTTCTCTCGCGCCTCGTGCGCACGCTTGAGTTCTGGCGTTGACCTTTAAGGACCCGTCGCTCGACGATGTCGCCGTCGTCGAATCGCTGCTCGGTCGAGCGCTGCAGGGAAGATTCGCCGTGGTGGTGCGTCGCGTCGACGGAAGTCCCGTCGTGATTGAGAACGAACCGCACCTGCGGGACGGGACGCCGATGCCCACGCTCTACTGGCTCGTGGACCCCCAGTTACACGAGGCCGTGAGTCGACTCGAAGGGGACGGGGGCGTGCACCGTTACGAGGACCTCGTGGACCCGGCCCAGTTACGTCAAACGCACGACGAATACGCCCGACGCCGACTGGAGGCGACCGTGCGCACCGACCTGGTGCAGGCCGCGGGTGGCGTCGGGGGAACTCGCGTGGGCGTGAAGTGTCTGCACGCTCACCTCGCTAATTTCCTCGTGGGGGCGCACGACCCCGTGGGCGCGCTGGTCGCGAGCGCGTTGGACGTCTCTGCGCTGCGGGTCGACGACGTACGTGGTTAAAGCGGTTGCCGCCTTCGATTGTGGCAGTAACTCCACTCGACTGCTCGTTGTCGACGCCACGAACACGACCCTCGTACGCGAGACGCACATCACTCGCTTAAGCCAAGGCGTCGACGCGTCGGGCTCGTTGCTCCCCGAGGCGATGGAGCGGACCTTCGAGGTGCTCGGGGGTTACCGCGCCGCGTGCGTGCGCTTGGGCGTGACCCAAGGTTTGCTCGTCGCGACGTCGGCCGTGCGCGACGCGCGCAACGGGGCAGCGTTTCTGGAGCGGGCTCACGAACTCGTGGGTTTTGAAGCGACCGTCCTCGACGGCGCCCAGGAGGCCGCCTTCTCCTACGCCGGCGCGACGGCCGAGCTGAGCGAACGCTCGGCGCCGACGATGGTGGTCGACGTGGGTGGGGGGTCGACGGAACTGGCGGTGGAACTTAACGGCACCCTGGTCAGCCACTCGATGCAGCTGGGCTGTGTGCGCGTCACCGAGCGAGCCCTCGGCCGCGCGGTGGTGACCAGCGCGCACGACGCGGCGGCGCGCGAAATGATCCAGTCCGAATTGGACCGCGCCCTCGTCGCCAAACCGGCGCTCGATCGCGTGGTAGGGAATGTTCGCGTGGTGGGCGTGGCCGGCACGGTGGCCACGCTCGCCCAACTCGACGCCGGTCAAGCGCTCTACGACCGAGAGGTCGTGCACCATCGAGTGCTCACGCGCGCCACCGTGCGCCACTGGCGTGACCTGCTCGCAAGCGAGACCCCCGAGGTGCGTCTCACCCACCCGGGCATGGACCGCGGACGCGAGGACGTTTTGCCGGCCGGACTCTACGTGCTCGACGCGGTGCTGGAACGATTCGAGGTGGACGAACTCTTAAGTTCCGAGAGCGACATACTCGACGGCATCACCATCTCGTTGCTCGGGCCGTGATTGCGAATGACGGTCCGACCTGTAACGATGGTGGGGTGAGGAGCGACCCGTGGTAACCACGCGCAGTGCCATCTATTCGCCCATCACCCTGCACGGGCGACGCGTGGTGCTGCGCACGATGAACGAGCAGGACTACGAGGGCTGGTTCGAGGTTCGCTCTCGTTGCCGCGAATGGCTCTTGAAGTGGGAACCCCGCTCGGCGCACGCCACGCACCTGGCCGAAGATCACCGAAGTTTCGTCAGTCGCTGCGCCATTCGCGAACGTGAGCGCCAGATCGGCACGGGGTACGGTTTTGGGATCTTCCTCGAGGGCCGTTTCATCGGTGAGATCACGCTCTCGTCGATTCAGCGCGGTCCCTTGCAGTCGGCCTACGTCGGGTACTGGATCGACGAGGCCCTCGCGGGTCAAGGACTCATGCCCGAAGCGGTCGTCACCATGCTCCAGTACGCCTTTGAGTCACTGCGACTGCATCGCGTGGAGATCAACATTATTCCTCGCAACGCCCCCTCGCGGCGCGTGGTGGAAAAACTTGGACTTCGCGTCGAGGGGGTCGCCGAGCGCTACCTAGAGATTGACGGCGCGTGGGAGGACCACGCGCGCTACGCCATCACCGCCGAAGAGTGGAGCGATCGGGCACCGGAGCTCGTGGCCAACTGGCTCTTGCCCCGTCAGGACTAAACGGCTTCGTAGGTCCGTTCGCGCAGTTCATCCAGCGCCGCGACGCGCAGCGATCCCTTGAGGGCACCGGCCACGGCGAGCCCCCCGAGGGCCGCGTCGCGACCCAGGACCAGTAACACGTCGCTCTGGCCCCTGGCCAGGACGAGGCCGTGCAGGCGAGCGTCGCGGGCCCAGGGTCGCACGTCGTCGACCGTCACCGACCCGGTCAGTTCCACCACGGGGTTCTCGTAGCGCGTCGTGGAGAGCGCGCGGATGTCGCGCAGCATGTTCCATGCGACGTGGCCCGGGTGCACCGACGAGCCCAGCACGTCGTTCCACGTGACGAGGAGTGGTTGGACGCTTAGGCCGAGTCGATCGGCGAGGTAGAGAATCTCGACGTCGAAGGCGAAGCCGTCGACCATTCCGAGCAGCGCCAGCAGTCGAGCCGGACCCAACTGGAATCCCTTGCAACCGCACTGCGTGTCGCGCAGCGTCATCTTGGTGTAGTGATGAACCACTCGATGGAACGCGCCGCCCGCCCAGGTGCGCAGCCGCGAGTCGTAGTCGATGTGGCCCGCGATGGCGCGCGATCCCGGCACCAGCGCGTAGTCGTGCAGCGCGGTCACGAAGTCGGGCAGGCGCTGGGGGTCAATGGCCATGTCGGCGTCGGCGGTGACGACGTAGGTGCCCTGGGCCAAGCCGATGCCCAGCCGTAGTGCCGCGCCCTTGCCGCGATTGGCGGGCTGTTGGACGAAACGCGCGTGTTCGAGGTGGCCGTAGACCTCGTGGGCGCGGTGCATCGTGTCGTCGCTCGAGCCGTCGTCGACCACGATGACTTCCACGCGAGAGAGATCCATCTCGTTCAACGTCGGCTCGAGCCGCGCGAAGCCAGCGGCGAGCCGCGCGGACTCGTTGTAGGCCGGGATCACCAGGGAGAGTTGCACGCTCACGATTCTGCCCCTAGGGTCGCGCGGCGCCGATGAGGCCGGCGGTGAAGAGCGGCGCCAAGGCCACGTCGGTGCCGGTGTGGGCGGCGGCGATCGTGGTGTCGACACCCCAGGGCCCGCTGCCCACGTACATCACGACGTGGTCGACTTGGTGATCGCCGTCGAGGTTGAAGTAGAAGAGCAGGTCACCGGGTTGCAGTTGGGTGAGCGTGACGTGGTACATGGCGGGCCACTGGGTCTGGGTGGTGCGCGGGATGTTGATGCCGGCGCGAGCCCAGGCCCACTGCACGAGGCCCGAGCAGTCAAATCCCCGGTAGGGCGTTTCGCCGCCCCAGACGTAGGGCACGCCGATCTGGCTCTTAGCGGCGGCGACCGCGCGCGCGCCCTGGGCCGTTCCGGCAATCTCGGCGATGGCGAGCGTGGCGATCGCGGCCTGGATGGCCTCGATCACCAAGTTGGCGGCGTTCTGACCACCCACGGCGGACGCGGCCGCGATGGCTTGCTCTTCGCCGGCGGTGTTTTTGGCCCGGGCGGCGGCGACGCCGGCTTGGATTTCGTAGTTAATGATTTGAGTCTTTAACTCCGCGGTCACCGTGTCGAGCGTCGCTTGGGTGGAGTTAACGAGCTGGATGTTCTGGGCGAGCAGTTTCTTTAGTTCGAACGTCGCGTGTTGCGCGTGGGCGCGCTGGGTGGCGACCTGGGCGACGGTGTGCTGCAAGGACTTCTTCTCTCGGGTGTAGGTGTTCTTTAGTTGATTGAGGTTGCCGATCACTTGATCTTCGTAGACCTGGCGCGCGTCACTTCGCGTGACGTTCTGGTTGAAGAGCGAGAGTATCTGGGCGTCGGCCGCGCCCAGGACGAAGGCGCGCACGATGGCGATGACCAGCGCCTTGGAGGTGACCACGATGGCGGCGCGTTTCTGGGTCTCTTTGCTTTGGAGGTTGATGATGTTGAGATTGATCGAGGCCAGGCTGGCCTTCTCCGCGTCGTACTGGTTGGAGGTGATTTCGCTGGTTTTCTCCTGCTGGGACAGGGAGGCGGAGAGCGCGGCGATCTCCGCCTGGGTCTGGGCGATGGTGCCCGCACCCGCCGACACCGGGGTCAGGATCCACGTCACGCTGAGCGCCGCGATCAGCACGAAAGGGGTGTTTCGAGTCGCGCCCCGACGACGCACGCGCAACATAGAACCAGCCTAGTTAGCGAACTTAAGAAAAACGGAGGTTTCGAGAATTCGTAACAATGCGTTAGCGTTACCTCGCAACCGTGCTGCGCGGGGGCGTAGCCCAATTGGCAGAGGCAGGGCGCTTAAACCGCCTCCAGTGAGGGTTCGAGTCCCTCCGCCCCCACGCAGCGTCGTGCCCAGGTCAATATTGAGTAGCGTTACAGGGTGGCGAAAAGCACATCGGGAAAATGGGTAAGTAGGGTTGGCGCCGCGGGCGGTGGCAAGACCTACCGAAAGACTCGACCGGGCAACTTCTACGGGGCGCTCGCCGTGATCGTGATCTTAGGCACGGTGTTGACGGTCTACTCGCGTTACGAGTACCAGAACCCCGTCTCGACCACTACCACCACCGTGTCGCCGGCCATTGGCTCGGTCTTGTACGCGGCACTCTCGGTGCAGGTCTGTGGCCAGAACCTGCCCTATCTCCACGCCGACCCGACCTTCAAGGGCGGGTTTCTCGTTGGGCCGAAAGACGTGATTCGACTTTCGCCCCAGTCGTCGTCCGAGGCGGGCGCGAACGCCACACTGAAAACGTTCGCGTCAGAGTATTTCGGTCTCGTCGCGAGTGCCAATGAACTGGCGATACCCACGGCCACGGGCACCGCGAATCCCAAGACCACGTACAAGAACGGTCAAACCTGTTCGGCCAAGTCCAAGTACCCCGGCAAGAAGGGCAAAGTCGTCTACGCGTACTGGACTTCGTTCGGCCAGAAGAAGCCCACGCTCACTACCGACCCCGCCACCATAAAGTTCGTCACGGACCTTCGCGTGACGATGGCCTTTGAGCCGTCGGGCGTCACGCCCCGGGCGCCGGTCAAGGCCACGGTGGACGAAATGGTGCTGGCCGCCACAACTCCGGCCACGACCACAACCTTGGCTACGGTGACCACCACGACGTTGGCGACGGGCACGACCACGACCGCTCCCCAGAGCGCCACCACGACCACCATCGCGGGTACGACCACTACCGCCAAGGGCTGATCTTGCAGTCGATCATTCTGGTCGGCGGCAAGGGCACGCGACTACGGCCCTTGACCTTCGAGACGCCCAAACAGATGTTGCCGCTGGTGGGCGTGGCGATGATCGAGTGCGTCTTGGAGTCGCTGGCGAGCCACGGGGTCACTGACGCCGTCTTGTCACTGGGGTATCTGCCCGATCGCTTCATCGAGGCCTATCCCTCGAACGTGATCGCCGGGGTGCGCGTGACCTACGCCGTGGAGGCCGAGCCCCTCGACACCGCGGGCGCCATCCGTTACGCCGCAACGTTCGCCGGGATTGACGAAACGTTCCTGGTGGTGAACGGCGACATAATCAGTGACCTCGACGTGACCCGGCTCTTGGACTTCCATCGCGAACACGCTTCGGAAGTCACCATCGCGCTGCACCCCGTCGAGGACCCGTCGTGTTTTGGCGTGGTCCCTACGGCCGAAGACGGCCGAGTGCTGGCCTTCGTCGAAAAGCCCCCGCCCGGGGAGGCCCCGACGAACCTCATCAACGCCGGGTACTACGTCTTCGAGCCGCGCGCGCTGGCGCGCATCGCGCCCGAGGGTCCGGTCAGCCTGGAGCGCGAGACCTTTCCGATCCTGGCCGCCGCGGGTCATCTCTACGCGTTGGCCGACGAGGCGTACTGGCTCGACGCCGGCACCCCCCAGGCGTATCTCCAGGCGAACGTCGACGTCTTACAGGGCCGTCACTCGCGCCACCACTTCACGGGCATCGTCGCGGGTTCGTGGCGTCACCCCTCGGTGACCATTGACGCGAGCGCCACGCTTCTCAACACCGTCGTGGACCGCGAGTGCGTCGTGGGAGCGGACGTGGTGCTCGAGGACTCGGTGCTGTTGCCCGGCGCGGTCGTGCAGAGCGGCTGTCAGATCCGTTCGTGCATCATCGGACCCGAGGCGGTGATTGGCACCGGCTCAACCCTTGGTCCCACGTGCGTCGTGGGGGCCAAGGAGCGCGTGGCCGCGGAGTCGCAGCTCTCGGGCGACGTGCGCCTCGGCGGGGTCTAACTAACGAAAGAGATCGTCGTTCTTCGTGCGCACGATGTTCTCGGCGATCGAACCTGATCCGAAGAACGACTCGTCGAGACCGCGCACCAACGCAAAGGGCGTGCCGGCCGCTTTGTGCAGCACGAGATTGGCCGCGCCGGCGATCTCGTCGGCAATGGCCACCTCGGTGGCTTCCAAGAGCCGACCGTTGGCGTCACGCGTGCCGCGCAGGTCCAGCAGCGGCCGCAGGCCCGCCGAGCCGAGCGCCACGTCGGTGACGCCCTGGCGCCAGACTCGCCCAAAGGTGTCGGTGATCAGTACCGCGACCTCGACGTTGGTGCGTCGCGCAATCTCGGCGCGCAGTCGTCGGGCCGACTGGTCAGGGTTCTTGGGCAAGAGGACGGCCGTGCCGTCGTCAGTGTTGGAGAGATCCACCCCGGCGTTGGCGTTGACGAAGCCGTGACGGGTTTCGGTGATGCGCAGGGCGCCGCGTCGGCGAAGCACCCGCACCGACTCCTGCTCGACGAGCGCCACCTTGTGAGCCTCGGTGCCGTCAAAGGCCACGACCTGACCTTCGGACTTTGAGATCACTTTGCTCGTCACGACGACCAGATCGTGGTGAGCGAGCACCTCTTTGGCCCCGTTGAGCGCGTCGAGCAGCAACGCAACGAGATCGTCGCCTCGACCCACCTGGACACCGGACGCGAGAGCGACGAGGCGCACCTCACTCACGAGAGCACCACCTTGGCCAGTCGCCGGGCGTTCTCGGACTCGGCCATGATCGTGGTGGTGATCTCCACGCGCACGCCGCGTTGACGGATCCGCTCGGCCAGGTCTGCGTCGGCCTCGTCGATGATCCACGTGCCGACCAGGCCCTGGTAGAAGTCCACGACCCCCACCGTCGAGACCTCGTAGCCGAGTTCGCCCAAGAGCCGTGCGGCGGGACCCTTGAGCGCCTCGCCGCCAATGAGTGGTGAGACGCCAACGACGTCGTCTCGTCGCTCACGTACGATCTCGCGCACGCCGGGAATCTGAAGTATCGGATCGACCGAGATAAGGGGATTCGAAGGTGCGATGACGAGCCGACTCGACTCGCGAAGGGCGTCGAGCACCTCGGGCGTCGCGTGCGCATCGTCGGCGCCGACGAATTCGATGGAGCGAATGACGACGTCGTGGTGATGGCGAACGAAGTACTCCTGAAACGAGAGCCGCCCTTCTTCGGTGAGGAATTCAGTTCTCACCGTGTCATTGGTCACCGGCAGCAGGCGCACCGCGACGCCGTGACGTTGGGCCAGTTCGCGGGCCACTTCGGTTTTGGTCGCGCCGTCGAAGAGCCGTTGGCTGCGATAGAGGTGCGTCGCGAGGTCGCGGTCGCCGAGTCGAAACCAGGCCTCGCCCCCGAGCGCTTCGAGTTCGTGCATCACGCGCCAGGTCTCCCCGGCCATCCCCCAACCGAGTTCGTCGTTGTTGAGTCCGGCGAGCGTGTAGGTGATCGTGTCGAGGTCAGGACAGATAGTCAGGCCGTGTAGTACCACGTCGTCACCGACATTCACGACGGCCGTGATCTGGGCAGGGGCGATCACGTCGCTGAGGGCGCGCAAGAGCCGCGCCGCGCCGACGCCTCCGCTGAGAACGGTGATCACCTTCGAAACCTTAGGGGCGCGTGAGTAACATCGAGTGGTGAGCACCGCCCGTGACGACTCGTGGCCCGGTTCACTGGCCTACGTCATACTGCGTCTTCGCGAGGGAGTCGTCGAACGGGTCGCTGCGGTGGGCGAACTCGACGAGGTCCGTCCGTGGGCCTCGGTGTCGAAGATGGCGGTCGCCTTGGCCGTGGGTGTTGAGGTCGATTGGAACTTGCACGAGTTCACCGAAACGATTGGTCCCAAGGGCGCGAGTCTGGCCAATCTCATGTCGCACACGAGTGGTCTGGGACTGGAAGAAGGTGATCCGGCGGCGGCGGTCGGGACCAAACGTATCTATTCCAACTATGGCGTCGACCACGCGGTGGCGGCCATCGTGGAGGAGAGTTCCGCCGCCACATGGTTGGAAAACCGCGTGTTTCACCCCTTTGGCATGTCGTCGTCGGCGCTGGTCGATCGTCCCGCCTCGGGGGTCGAGGGGTCGACGAATGACCTCGCGGCCCTTGGGGAGGCCTGGTTGCGGCCCGACGGGTTGACCAAAGAGACGAGGGACCAAATCATTCGGCCCTACCTGCCCAACCTCGACGGCATCGTGCCCGGCTTTGGCCGATTCACGCCTTGTTGGTGGGGGCTCGGTCCCGAAGTACGAGGCGAGAAGCAACATTGGATGGGCGACTGGCCGTCGTTGAGCTTTGGTCACTTTGGTCAAAGCGGTGCGTTGATGCTCTTGAACGCGGACGAGGGCGTGGGCGTCGTCGCGACGAGCACGGAGCCCTTTGGTCCGTGGGCGGTGAAACTCTGGCCCCAGTGGACGAGTGCCGCGCGTGTTCTGGCACTGAGTTCGTGAACGCACGTCCTCGGGTCGGTCTCGATCTCGATGGTTCACTCGAGTCCCTGGGTAATTCGATGACCGACCTGGCCAACGCGCTGGACGCGACGGGCGAGTGCGAACTCGTACGTTTTCATTCACGTGCGCCGGCGAGATCGCCCAACGAGGTACGCCTGGCGTTTCACTCGCTGTGGACGCCACTCTGGCGCCGCAACCTCGGCCCTTCACTTGATCGACTGTTGCCACCCGTGGACGTCGTGCACGTCGCGGGTCGCGTGACGCCTCCTACGAAGTCGATCCCGCTCATCATCTCGGTCGATGATCTTCGGCCGCTGCGCGGTGAGTCGCGCGAGCATCAGCGAATTGCTCAACTTCGTCGCGCCGTGAGCCACGGCGCGACGCTGGTGGCCTCCACGCGGAGCGCGAGTCACGAAGTGCAACGCGTGCTCGGGATCGAACGAGCTCGCGTGGTCGTGGTATCACCGGTGGTCCCGCTGGTGCAGCCCACGCTCAACGGCGCCGCGCTCGTGGTGAATCTCACCGGCGTCGTCAAGCCATTTCTTGATTTAGCCCCAGATCTCGTGGCCTTCGCGAGGAGTCATGGGACCTACGTCGTCGCGATCGCGAGCGCCAATGTCGCTCAGCGAATTCACTCCAGAGCCTCCGCGGTGCGATTGATGACGCGTGGGGAAGCGCGCGGCGCCCTCGCCGACGCGCGTGTCGTGTTGCACATTTCTGATGGCGCTCGGTTTCCGTCCTTCGCCATTGCGGCGCTGGCGGCCGGCGTGCCCACCATCGCGCGCGCCACGACGATCAATCGAGAGCTGCTGAGCGGTGCGGCGGCGCTCACCGAGAGTGACGGCGAAGTCATGCCGCTGTTGCAAGAACTCTGGGAGAGTTCAACCCGTCGGGCCATCGCAGTGGCGGCTGGACGGGCACGAGCCGAGGATTTCGCTCCCGCCACTGCCGCGCGGGCCTACGCGGCGCTCTATCGAGAAGTCGTGCGAGGCTGGAACTCGTGACTCGTACGGTCAGTATTTCTTTTGATCAGTTCTATCGGCCTCAGCCGGGCGGCATTGCGACCTACGTGCGAGGACTCGTGAGCGGACTGGTGGCGCTGCACGAGGACTCCCTTCGCCTCATCGGGGTTGAGCCTCGAGGTCTTCCCGCCCAAGACGTGTCGGACCTGGCGATCGAACGCGTCCGCGCGCCGGCGTCGATCAAGGTGCTCACTCGGGCGTGGGCCCGCTGGCCCCTGGGCGTGCCGGCGTACAGCGACGTGGTGCACGCCACGTCGCTGGCGGGCCCCTTCGCGGGAGGCAGAGATGGCGCCGTGCACTGCGTCGCGTTGCACGATCTTCTTTGGCGCGACGAGCCCAGCACCAGTACGCCCCGCGGCGTCCGTTTTCACGAACGTCGACTCCAAATGCTCAAACAGCGTCACGACGTACGGCTCTTCACCACTGCGCCGGGCCTGGCGGAGCGCTTGATAGCCGAGGGCTTTGCGCCGAGCCGATTGCACGAGGTGCGCTTGGGCGTCGACGAGGTCGCGCCGGCCGACAGCCCGGGCCAGGTGCGGGCGTTCCTCGCCGAGCACGGCGTGCACGGTCCCTTCACCCTGTACGCCGGGACGCGCGAACCCCGGAAGAATCTCGAACGTCTCGTAGACGCGCACACGCAGGCCGCCGCGAGCAACCCGGCACTTGGTCCGCTGGTGCTCGTGGGCCCCCAAGGATGGGGTGAAGTCGACAGCGGTGGCGCGGTCGTGCTCGGTCTGGTGGCGCGGTCGTTGCTAGGGGGTCTCTATCGAGACGCGACGGTGGTGGCGTACGTGCCTCGAGCCGAGGGCTGGGGCCTGCCACCGGTGGAGGCACTGCACGAGGGCACCCGGGTCGTGGCCAGCGCCACGACCCCGAGCGTGATGAATAACGACGAGGTCGTGATCGTCGATCCTTACGACGTCGCGAACATCGCCGAAGGACTTCTTCGGGCGTTGTCACAGAGCAACGACGAGACCGCGCGGGCACGTCGACGGGCGTCGGTAGCGACGTTGACGTGGCGAAACGTCGCGCTCGATCATCTGGCGGGGTGGCAGTGAGGGTCGCGCTCGACGTCTCGGCCGTACCGTCCAAGATTGCTGGCGTCGGTCGTTACGTCGCCGAGCTCGCGCGACGACTACCCGAACGAGGCGTCGTGACGACCTTGGTCACTCGTCGTGACGACGCGGCGCGCTGGCGAGAGATCTCGCCGAGCGCCACGGTGACGGGCCTTGTGCCGAACGCGCGCGCCGCGCGGCTGACCTACGAGGCGTGGGTAGTGGGAAGGAGTGACGCGGCGCGCCACTCAGATCTGTGGCACGGACCGCACTACACGATGCCCCACCGCGGAGTGACGCCCGCCGTCGTGACGATTCACGATCTAACGTTCTTCACGAATCCGGAGTGGCACGAACGCTCCAAGGTCGCCTTTTTTCGCCGAGCCATCTCGTACTCCGCGCAGCACGCACGCGTGCTGATGACGATCAGCGAATTCAGCGCCCGACTGCTCGATGAGATCGTGCCCGTTCACGCGCCGGTCGTGGTGACGCCGCTCGGCGTTGATCTCGAGCGATTCCAGCCCCGGGGTGACGATGACGCGACGTTGTTCCACGACCATCAGTTGAGCCTGGAGTTTCCATTCATCTTCTTCGTGGGCACGTTCGAGCCGAGGAAAGGTCTCGACGTTTTGCTCACGGCATTTGAAGAGATCGCGCGTCAAGACGGTGAGGTCGAGTTGTGGCTCGCCGGCCAGCCGGGATGGGGCGTCGGTCCCCTCGATTCCCAGCTCGCGACACATCCGTTTCGCCAGCGCGTCCGTCGCCTCGGCTTCGTCGACGAGGAGTTGTTGCCGGCGCTCTTTCGTCACGCTCGGGCGGTGGTTTACCCTTCGCGAGGCGAAGGCTTCGGTCTGCCCGTGATTGAGGCGATGGCCTGTGGGGCGTCGGTGGTGACGACCGAGGGCACCGTCATGGCCGAGGTCGCGGGCCAGAGTGCGCGTCTTGTGCCGGTCGGTGACGCGGCGGCGCTCGCGGCGTCGATTGCTGAGGTGCTTGACTCGAGTGAGAGTGATCGCGACACCTGGGCGCAGCGCGCCCGTGCACGCGCCGAACACTTTACGTGGGAAGCTTGCGTCGATCAACATCTCGTGGCGTATCAACGAGCGCTGAACGTGAGCTGACGTGCGCGTTCTGGTCACGGGATCCCAAGGGTTCGTGGGTCGTCATTTGATCGCGCACTTAGAGAAGAGCGGTGATGTAGTTCGAGGGATTGACCGAGAACACGACGTGACGAGCGTGGCCGCCATGCGCGAAGTTTTCGCGGACGTTCGCCCGGAAGTCATCTACCATCTCGCGGCGCTGACCCACGTCGGTGACTCCTGGCGTCAGGCCAGTGAGTTCAACCGCGTGAACGTGGTAGGTACCCAGTGCGTGCTCGACGCGGCCCACGCTGGCGTGCCGAGCGCGCTCACGTTGATCGTGAGTTCGGCCGAGGTCTACGGTGTCGTCACAGACGCGGACCAGCCGTTGCGTGAGAGCTTTCGCGTCGCGCCCTCGAATCCCTACTCGGCGAGCAAAGTCGAGGCGGAGCTTGTCGCCCGTGAAGCCGCGCGGGTTCGAGCTCAGCGCGTGATCATCGCGCGCCCCTTCAATCATCTGGGGCCCGGTCAAGCGCTCACGTTCGTGGTCCCCGCGCTCGTGAATCGCCTTCTTGAGGCCCGCGAACGCGGAGAGGACGAGATCGCGGTGGGCGACCTCTCCACCCGCCGTGATTTCAGCGACGTACGTGACGTGGTGCGCGCGTATCGCTTGCTGGCGCTGTTGGGTGCGGCGGGTGAGACGTACAACGTGGCCTCGGGTCACGACGTGGCCGTACGCGATATCGCGACACAGTTGGTCAGTCGACTCGCGCCCGAGGTGCGTCTCGTCGTCGACGCGACGTTGCTGCGCCCGATCGAGGTGCCCGTCGCTCGGGGAAGTGTCAAAAAGTTGCACGACGCGACCGGTTGGTCGCCGGCGATTCCCCTTCACGTGTCACTCAGTGACGTGATTGCCGACGTCGAGGCGCGGCGCCGCAACGAGTAGGAACATCGCTTCGAGGTAGGAATATGAACGAATCACCGGCCAAGTCGGAACGTCGCCGCCCACTAGCCTTGAACTACTGATGGACTCTCGTGCTCCGGCCGTTGTTGCCGTCATCGTTACCACTGGTTCTGGGCCGGGTCTCGAGGCCGCCGCGGCTTCTCTCGCCGCCCAGAACTATGAGGAGCTGAGCCTGCTCGTCGTGGCGAACGGGGATGCGCTCCAGGTGCCCGAACGCGTCGCCGCCGTCGCGCCCAACGCCTTCGTGCGCTTGCTCGACGAGAACCGGGGATTCGGTGCGGCCTGCAATGAGGCAGCCTTAATGGTCGACGGGTCGGCCTTTTTCCTCTTCTGCCACGACGACGTGCGCCTCGAACCCGACGCCGTGCAACTCATGGTCGAGGCGGCCTACCGCGCGAACGCCGGGGTGGTGACGCCCAAGGTCGTCGCCTACGAGGACCCGCTCGTGCTGTTGCACGTGGGTCAGACCAGTGACCGGTTCGGCGTCGTGCGCGAACGCGTCGTCCTGGGTGAGATCGATCACGGTCAGCAAGACCTCGAGCGCGACGTGTTCGTCGCGCCCGGGGGTGTCACCCTGGTGCGCGCCGACCTCTTTTCGACGCTGCGCGGATTCGACCCACTCATCACGCTTTTCGGCGAAGATCTCGATTTGTGCTGGCGTGCCCAAGTAGCGGGCGCGCGCATCGTCGTGGCGCCGCTGGCCAAGGTCGCGCACCGCGAGACTCTCGCCACGGGCGAACGGCCGGTGACGGCACTGGGCACGCGGCGCGCGAGTCGCCAAGACCTCCATCGTCGACACCAACTGCTCGTCGTAGCGAGCGGCTGGGGCCGACGCACGACCGTGTGGACCTTGATGATGCTGTTCGTACTCGACGTCTTTGAAGTTGCGCTGGCTCTGGTTGGTCGCGACACGGATCGAGCGGGCGCCATTGTCAATTCGTGGCGTTGGTTAATTAAGCAGCGGCGACGCGTCCGCCGTCGTCGGCGTCAAATCCATGGACTTCGCGTGCTCTCCGACGCCGAGTTGCGCCGTCTCCAGGTTGGCGGCGCGAGCCGCCTGAAGCAATTTCTCTTGACGTTGCTTCGCGAGGGCTACGACCGGGCGCGGGGCATCTTGCCAGCCGAGGGGCTCGCCGAGCCCCTCGCCGAGCCCCTCGCCGAGCCCGCAGAGGCCGGCGCTGGCTTCGCCGCCGCGTTCGCCGAAGACGAGGAGTTCGACGAGATCGCCGAGAGCGATCTGCTCGAGTTGCGCGCGCGGCCCTCGCGCTTGATGACCTCGTTTCGCGCTCAGGCCGCCGTCGTCGCGGTGGTGGGGGTGTTGTGGCTCATCGGATCGCGCAACCTCGTCGCGATGCACTTACCCCTCATCGGACGCCTCGCGCCACTCGACTCGTGGTGGACGACGTGGCGCCACTTCTTCGCGTCGTGGTCGTCGAACGGCGTGGGCACTGGAACTCCGGGCATGCCCGGCTACGGCGTGCTCGGTTTCGCGGGCACGTTCGTCTTCGGTCGTATGGGCGTTTTGCCCCGAGTGGTGCTCATCTTCGCCGTGCCCCTTGGGGCGTACGGGATGGGTCGACTACTCAAAGACCGCGTGTCGAACCGCGCGCGCCTCATCGGCGCGGTCGCCTACGCGGCGATGCCAGTCGGCTTTAACATGATCAGCCAAGGCCGCGTCGACGTGCTCATCGTGGTAGCGAGTCTGCCCTTTATCGTGCGGCGAATCTTTGAGTTGATGGAAGTGCCGGGTTTTCGTCTTCGCCCCTACGGTGAGTCGGTGCCCTTTGGGCACCGGGGCTGGCGAACCACGCACGCCGGTGTGCGCATGGAGCTCATCATGCTCATCGCCACCGTGACGGCGCTGGCGCCGGCCACGCTGGTGGTCGTGGCGCTCGTGATCGTCGGCGTGGCGCTCGCACGCGTCTTCGAGCCCGATCCGAGCCACGACTTTCGGGGCCCGGGGCGGTTTCTCGGTTCGCTCGTGGCCAACGTCGCGATCTTTTTGCTCCCGCTCAGTATTGACGTCATCTTGGCCGGTCGACGGGCCCTGGAGGTCTTTGGACTGGCGCGCGGCCCGTGGTCGGTTCCCTCCTTCACGCTGTTACTGCGTGACGCCGACGGCACGTTCGGGGTGTCGTGGTGGGGCTGGCTCTTGCCGGTGGCGGCGCTCTTCGCTCTGGCGCTGTGTAGGGGCGAGCGCCGGCTCATCGCCTCGAAGGCCCTGGCCATCGCGGCGGTGACCCTGGTGTTGACCGCGTTGGCCTCGCGTCACTGGTTGGGTTCGTTCTCGCCCGACCTGGACGTGATGCTGACGCTCTACGCGGTGATGCTGGCGCTGTTGATCGGGCTCGGTATCGGCGCGTTGGAGCACGATCTGCGAGACGCGGGCTTTGGCTGGCGCCAGTTCGCGGCCGGGCTTTCGGTGGTAACGCTGGTGATCGCGAGCCTGCCCTTCCTCGCGAGCTTCGCGAGCGGCCGATTCGACTTACCCACCACGAGCGTCGCGGAATCGCTGAGCGCCTTGGCGCCTTCGAGCGCGGGCGGGTTTCGCGTGCTGTGGTTGGGCGACCCTTCGGTCTTGCCCCTGCCGGGCTGGTCGGTGGCGCCCGGACTTGAGGCCGCCACGTCGATGAACGGACTGCCCGGGGGCGCCACACTCTTCAGCCCGCCCGATTCGGGCACGAGCGACGTGATCATGGAGGCCCTGCAAAGCGCGATGGCCGGACGCACCGTTCGCCTCGGGCAGCTCCTCGCGCCCGCGGGCATCTCCACGATCGTGGTCATGAACTCTTCGGCGCCCGAGCTCGCGGGCGTCCAGCACGTGCCGCTGCACCACGCGCCCAACGTGCTCCTCAACGCGCTTAACAACCAGAGCGATCTCGCCTTGGAACTGCACACGCAGTCGGTCGAGGTCTTTTCGAACTCGCTCTTTCACGGCATCGTGGCCGCGACGAGCCCCGGGTCCACCAAGCTGGTGCCGATCTTTAGCTCGTCGTCGTTCTCCGGAGCGCTCACTTCAGGCTCGACGGTGGTGGCGGGGCTCGCCCCCGCGGGCGCCTTCGCCCTGAGCGTGAATGGAAGGGCCACGCCGCGCACCACCTTTAACACCTGGACGCCGTTCTACCAAGTCGCCTCCTCCACCACCCCGCCGACGGGCACCATCGTGTTGCACCAGTTTCCGCTCAACGGTCTCATCGCGCTCTTCACCTTGGGCATGTGGGGGATTGTCTGGCTCGGTTTTGGTTGGATCCATCGACTCGAGTGGCTCTTTACCGGGCGCCGACGTCGGGTCCAAGCGCCGCGACCCGTCGAGGAGACACTCGATGCGTAACGCGTTGCGTCTGCCACTCTTCGTGGCCGTGGCCGTGGCCCTCGGGGCCACGGGTGTGGTCACGTCCTTCGAGAGCGCGACGAATCCCTCCCGGCTGCCCAGTGGCCTCGCGGTCTCGATGAACGCCGAGTCGACCGCGCTGTACTGCACGGGTGTCTCGGCTCATCCCGGCCGACACGGACGGGTCTCGTTCTATAACACCTCGACCGCCAGCCGCCGACTGAGCGTGAGTGTGGTCTCCGATACGGGTCACACCTTCGCCACTTCTATCGAGCTGGCCGGCCACGCCAGCCAATCGATCGAGCCCAGCGTGGTCGATCAGGGCAACAACTTTGCGGTCGCCGTGCAGGTCAGCGGTGGGGGGGTGGTCGGCGAGGAGATTGGCGGCTCGCTCACTACCGAGGTGCCCTGCGCGGCCGCCGGGGTCACCCACTGGTACGCCACGGGCTTTAACACGCTGGTGGGATCGAGTGCGTACTTAAGCGTCTACAACCCCACGGCCACCTCAGCCGTCTTGAACGTGTCGATCTACACCGCCGCGGGCTTCTCGGCGCCCCAGTCCTATCAAGGCCTCTCGGTGCCCGCGCACGCTCAGCGCGAGATCGATCTCGGCACCGAGGTCGTTAACACCGCCAACGTGGGCGTGGGCGTCACGGTGCTGCGCGGCTCGATCGTGGCGGTGGGCGTGCAGAGCGCCAACAACGTGGTCTCGCTCGACGCAGGCGTGGCCAGCGCCACCAGCGAGACGTGGTTCCCCCTCGTCACGACGGCCCAGGGCGCGACCGCGCAGATACGCGTGGCCAACCCGAATCACCAACGGGCCAACGTCACCCTCGACGTCGCGCTCGGCACGTACCACGTGGTGCCCCAGACGCTGTCGTTGGCGCCCTTTAGCTCAGGCCTGATCAACGTCACGCCGAACTCGGCGATCCCCGCCGCCGGCTACGCGAACCTGACCCTGCACTCGAACGTGCCCGTGGTCAGCGCACTCGCCACGGGCACCAAGACGTGGATCGCGCTCTCCTCGCCCGTCACCCCGGGCAACGCCTTTTTGGTCAACGACTTCACCGACGTCGGCTTTGGCGCCGCCACCGTGACGAACACCTCGTCGCGCCCGATCACGGTCGACGTCTCTTCGTATCTCAGCTCGACGCTCCAGGTCGTCAGGGACGTCGGCGCGATAAAACTGACGGGCGGCCAGACCGAGAGTCTCTTTCTGACGATTCCCTCGTTCTCGATCACGCCGAGCGAGACCTATTTGGTGTCGTCCGCCACGCCCTCGATGGTGGTGTCCTTGACGTTGCCCACGCGCCCGCCCGGGGTCTACGTGGTGGCGCCTCTAGACGGCCGGTAGTTTCGGCGGCTGCCAGTTCGACGCCGTCGGCGTCGGGCTCGTTGAGGGCGACGCCGCGGCCGGGGCCACGGGTGAGGCCTCCTTCGAGGGCGACGGCTTGCCGATATGGCTCAGCGCGCTGACCGTCTTGGTGCCCTCGGGGTGCACGGGCTCGCCGTTCGCCTCGTCAATCAATCGGGCCGCTTCGGCGCCGTCGATGGTCTCGTGTTCGAGCAAAGCCCGGGTCAGCGATTCAAGGCCCCGTCGGTGCAGCGTCAGTACCTCGATGGCCCGCGACTCTTGTTCTCGAAGGATGCGCTCGATCTCGTCATCGATGACCTTCGAGGTGTGGTCGGAGTAGTCACGGGTGTGCATCAGGTCCTCACCCAAGAACACCTGGTTGTTCGAGCCCCAGGCCATGGGACCGATCTCTTTGGACATTCCCCACTCGCGCACCATTCGCCGTGCCAGTTCGGTATTGCGCTGGAGGTCGTCCGCGGCGCCGGTCGACAGGTCGCCGTAGACGAGCAGCTCGGCCACCCGTCCGCCCATGCGCATGCACAGCGAATCCTCGAGGTGCTGGCGGGCCATGATGTGGCGGTCCTCCTCGGGCAGGGTCATGGTCACCCCGAGCGCCATGCCGCGGGGGATGATCGTGATCTTGTGTAGCGGATCGGTCTTGTCGAGGACGTAGGCCAGCACCGCGTGGCCGCTTTCGTGAAAGGCGATTCGTTCGCGCTCGTCGACTTGGAGGACCATGGTGTCGCGCTCTTGACCCATCAGAACCCGGTCGCGCGCGGTTTCGAAGTCTTCCATGCCAATCGTGGTCGAGTTTCGTCGAACGGCGTGCAGCGCCGCTTCGTTCACCAAGTTGGCCAGGTCGGCGCCGCTCATGCCCGGCGTGCCGCGCGCCACGATCATCAAGTCGACCGAGGCGTCGAGCGGTTTACCCTTGGAGTGCACGGCGAGGATTGGTAAACGTTCCTCTAAGTCGGGCAGGGGAACCACGATCTCACGGTCGAAGCGGCCCGGGCGCAGCAGCGCCGGGTCCAAGACGTCGGGGCGGTTCGTGGCGGCGATGACCACGACGCCCTCGGTCGGTTCGAAGCCGTCCATCTCGCTCAACATCTGGTTCAAGGTCTGTTCGCGTTCGTCGTGACCGCCGCCGAGTCCCGCGCCGCGCTTTCGCCCGATCGAGTCAATCTCGTCGACGAAGACGATGGCCGGGGACTGTTTGCGCGCCGTGGCGAAGAGGTCGCGCACGCGACTCGCGCCCACGCCCACGAACATCTCCATGAAGTCCGATCCCGAGACCGAGAAGAACGGCACGCCCGCCTCGCCGGCGACGGCGCGCGCGAGCATGGTCTTGCCGGTGCCCGGGGGTCCGATGAGCAAGATGCCCTTAGGAATCCGTGCGCCGATGGCCGTATAGCGAATCGGACTTTTTAAGAACTCGACCACCTCGCTAATCTCCGCCTTAACCCCGAGATAGCCCGCGACATCGGCGAAGGTGGTTTTGGGGTGGTCCTCGTTGAACTGTTTGGCCTTGGAGCGACCGACCGACATCATGCCGTTCATCTGTCCGCGCGCCTGTCGACTCGCGTAGAACATAAAGGCGCCAAAGATCAGTATCCAGATCAGGTAGGGCAACAGGGTTCCGGCCAGGCTCGAGGGGTTGGCGAAGGTGACGTTGACGTTGTTGGTGCGTAGCGTGCTCACCTCGGCCGAGAGCGCCGGGGTCGGGCCGTTGGAGGTGTAGTTGGTGCCGTCGCTGAGCTGGCCCGTGATGACGCCGTTGGTGTTATTGATACTGGCCGAGATCACGCCCTGATTGTGGGCGTCGCGGATCAGCGATGAGTAGGTGATGGTCTTGACGTTCTTGTTGGAAAAGAGCGACGGAATGACCAAGACCCCCAAGATGAAGGCGATAACGGCGATCATGACGATTCGACGCCGCGCCTGGGGCGCCATCGGCCGCTCGCCGCCTGGTAGAAACTTCTTGATTCCGTTTTGCTCGCTCGGTGGTTCGGCCACGTATCTAATCTAGAGGTCACCAGTCACCAGTCGGCTGCGCCTGTGCAAAACCTCAAGTTGAAAGCGTTGGGCCATTGAGTACTCCATCGAGACCACTGCTGGCGAATCGACCTCGCGTCGTCGCGATTGTGGTGGCGAGCTTTATTGGATTCTTAGCCGGCCAGATCCTCGCGCTGACTTTTGATCTCGTCGGCGCGCTCGTCACGCACTATCCCGGGGGACTGAGCGCACTCGGGCGAGCGAGCACGCCGCCGTGGTGGTCGAACGCGCTCGGTCTAGTGGGGCTGTGGCTCGGCTTCGCCGCGGCGATCTACTACGCCTACCACGAAGGTCACCTACGGGCGCTGCCGGATCAGTGGCGACCGCGTCTCGGCGACCTCGTCTACGTGGTCCTCGGTGTCGCCTGCCAGTTCGCGGTCGACCTTCTCTACGCCCCCTTTCGCCTGAAGAGCCTCGACCGGCCCGTCCATCACCTCTTTAACGCGGCGCGCGGACCGAGCTTCGTACTCATTGCGCTCATGACCACGTTGCTCGCGCCGTTCTTCGAAGAGTGGCTCTTTCGCGGCGTGCTCTTTCGTGCCATCGCCGAGGGGGCGACGGGGATGTCCTCGCGTAGCGCGGTCACGCTCGGAGTTCTCGTGAGCGCCGTCCTCTTCGGTCTGGCGCACGGCGAGCCCGTGCAGTTCGCGGGATTGGCGCTCTTTGGCGTCGTGCTCGCCGTACTGGTACAGCGCACGAAGCGCCTCGTGCCCAGCTTCGTCACCCACGTGTCATTCAATGCCGTCGCCCTCGTCGCGCTGATCGCCCAGCGCGCGGGACACTGATGAAACGTTTCCGCGCGTTCTGGACGCCGCTACGCGTCTTGGACGCAGTGCTCGTACTCGTGGTGATCTACGTCACGATCTGGGCGCTGCACCCCCAACTGCTCTTCTCCTCGTCGCTCATCACCGGCGGCGACACGGGCTCGCACTTGGCGGTGCCGGCGTACTTGCGCACGACGGGCAATCTCTTTAACTTCACGCCCTGGTATCCCGGCTGGCTCGCCGGGCTGCCCGCCTACACCTACTACTTCGTCCTGCCCGACGTACTCGCGACGTTCGCGAGTTACGTCATTGGCTTCGCGCTCGCCTTCAAGTTGGCCACCGTCCTGGGCTCGGTGCTGATGCCGATCACGGCCTACGCAATGGGCCGACTCTTTCGAGCGCCGCGACCCATTCCCGTCGCCCTGGCGCTGGCCACGTTGCCCTTCCTCTTTGACGCGTCGTTCACGATCGATGGCGGGAATCTTTTTTCGACGATGGCCGGTGAGTACGCTTTCTCCCTTTCGCTCGCCTTGGCGCTGTTGACGATTGGCCTGTTCGCCCGGGGCGTACGCACCGGGCGTGGCTACTGGTTCGCGGCGCTGGCCCTGAGTGCCACACTGGCCTCGCACGTGTTGCCCTGGCTCTTTAGCCTCGCGGCGATCGCGGTGCTGGTGATCTTTGAGCTGCTCCAACGTCGAGGCATCGGCGATCCGCGTGACTTCGAACTCGTCCGAGGGGACTACGCCCGACCCGTTCGCTTCGCGGTCGGCGCGGGGCTGCTCTCCTTTGGACTTTCGGCCTGGTGGCTCCTGCCCTTCGTGACGACCCAGTCGCTCTCCGATTCGCTGGGGTACGTCAACGACAAAGTCTCGACAGTGCACGACATCTTTACAACGCTGGGGTGGTTCAACGCCAGCGGCGGCGCGGCGGGCGATCGCTGGGTGATCATCCTTAGTGCCGTGGCCATGGTCGTGGCCGTCATGGTGCGCGATCGCCTGGGCCTGGTACTGGCGACCTTGACGGCGCTCTCGTTCTGGGCCTTCGTGCTCGACCCCCAGAGCGTCATTTGGAACGAACGTCTGGTGCCCTTTTGGTTCATCTCGATTCATCTCGTCTCGGGGTGGCTGGTGGGCTATCTCGCCTGGCGTTGGAGCGAGCGCGACGTGACCGTCTCGAAATGGCAATGGTTCATGAAGGACGAACCGGTGAGCGACGGCGAGGAAATCGCGCCCGAAGGCGCCGACGAATCCCTGGACGAAATCGCCGTTTCGAGTGACCTCGAACACGATCCGCTGCGGGCCACGCGGCGGCTCGTGGGCGCGACGATGGTCGTGGCGCTGCTCGGCCTGCTGTCCACGGTCCCCGGACAGATCACGCCGCTCGCCAACAAGCTGCACCTTTCAACGAGTGGCAACCAGGTCAGCAGCTGGGCGCAGTGGAACTACTCGGGCTATCAAGCGAAGCCCGCCTGGCCCGAGTACCACAACCTCATGACGACCATGGGTGACGTCGCCAAACGGTACGGCTGTGGGCGCGCGATGTGGGAGTACAACTCCTCGGAGAACCGCTTCGGTACGCCCGAAGCGCTGATGTTATTGCCCTACTGGACGAACAACTGCGTCGACTCGATGGAAGGTCTCCTCATGGAGTCGTCGGCGACGACGCCCTACCACTACCTCGATCAAGCCGAACTCTCCGCGGCGCCCAGTAACCCCCAAGCGGGACTCAACTACGGTCAGCTCGACGTGCCCTTTGGCGTGCAACATCTCCAGATGCTCGGCGTGAAGTACTTCATGGCCTTCTCCCACCAGGTCATCCTCGAGGCCCAGGCCGATCCCCAGTTGCAACTGGTCGCCTCCACCAAAAAGTGGCCCACGCCCGGGGTGCAGTGGCGGATCTATCTCGTCAAGGACAGCCCCATGGTCCAGGCGCTGACGAGGACCCCCAACGTGGTCGCCAATCTCTCGAGTGGTACATCGTGGCTCACGGCCAATGAGAAGTGGTGGCTCACCTCGTCGTTGCAAGGCGTCTACGCCGCCCCCGTGGGACCGGCGAGTTGGCCCCGCGCGAGTTCCATCACGTCCATGACGAGTTCGCCGGTACTACCCAGTGTCGTGGTCAGTCACGTCAACGTCGGACTGCAGTCGATCTCCTTTCACGTGAGTCGCGTCGGGGTGCCGGTACTCGTGAAGATCTCGTACTATCCGCGCTGGCACGCCACGGACGCGAACGGCCCCTATCGGGTGAGTCCGAATCTGATGGTCGTGGTGCCGACCGCTAAGACGGTGTCGCTCAACTACACCACGACCCCGGCGTTGACGATTGGCAACGTCGTGAGTGATCTCACGGTGCTCGCGGGCCTGGCGACGATCTGGTTCGCTCTTCGGAGGCGTCGAAACCTGCCCCGGTAGTGTGAAGAGTCGTGGATACGAGCGTCATCTTTAAGGCCTACGACGTCCGCGGCGTCTACCCTGATCAGCTCGACGACGACGTGGCCCGGGCCATCGGTTCGGCCTTCGCGACCTTCGCCCGCTCGCCGCGTGTCGTGGTCGCGCGAGACATGCGCGCCTCGGGGGTGGCGCTCGCGGCGGCGTTCGCGCTCGGCGCGCGCGCCGTGGGCGTTGAGGTACTCGACCTCGAACTGGCCTCGACGGACTTTCTCTACTTCGCCTCGGGCTTCTTGGACGCGCCGGCCGCGATGTTCACCGCGTCGCACAACCCGGCCCAGTTCAACGGCGTGAAGTTCTGTCTCGCGGGTGCCAAACCCGTCAGTGGTGAGTCGGGACTCGCCGAGATCGAGGCGTTGACCAACGAGTACTACGACGCCCCCGCCACCGGCGATCTCGCGCCCTACAGCACGCTCGACCTCACCAATGAGTGGGTGACCCACGTGCACACCTTCGCCGACGTGGGCGCGTTTCGCCCCCTCAAGATCGTCGCCGACACCGCCAACGGCATGGGCGGCTTCGTCGCGCCGCTGGTTTTCGCCGGCCTGCCCTTCGAGGTAGAGATCCTCTACCCCGAACTCGACGGCACGTTTCCCAACCACCCGGCCGATCCGCTCAACCCCGAGAACCTCAAGGACCTCCAGCGACGAGTACTCGAGACCCGCGCCGATCTCGGCCTCGCCTTTGACGGCGACGCGGACCGCGTCTTTCTCATCGACGAACTGGCCCAGCCGGTGAGTGGTTCCGCGACGACGGCCATGGTCGCTACGGCGATGCTGCGACGTCATCCCGGCGCGACCGTTCTCTACAACTTGATCTGCTCAAAGGCGGTCCCCGAGGTCATCACCGAAGAGGGCGGCGTGGCGCTCAAGACGCGCGTGGGGCACAGCTACATCAAACAGGTCATGGCCGAGAGCGGCGCCGTCTTTGGGGGAGAGCACTCGGGTCACTACTACTACCGCGACAACTACCGCGCGGATTCGGGGATCATCACGGCCTTTGTCGTGCTGGCGTTGATGAGCGAATCATCGAAACCGCTCTCGGAACTGGTGAGGCCCTTTCTTCGCTACTTCGACTCCGGGGAGATCAATACCGAGGTGGCGAGCCCCGCCGACACGGTGGCGCGCGTCGCTAAGTCCCTCGAGGGCGGCGGGGTCCGCGTCGACTTGCTCGACGGCCTGACGGCCGACTACGGGACGTGGTGGTTCAACCTCCGCCCCTCCAACACCGAAGCGTTGCTACGTTTGAACGTGGAGGCGCCCGACGAGGCCTCGTTGCGTGCGCACGTGCACGACGTGCTGACCCTAATCAAGGAGAACGACTGATGGCCCTGGACGCGTTTCTGCTGGACCTGTTAGAGGACCCCGTCGACCACGGGACGTTGCTGTACGTCCCGTCGAAGAACGTGTTGTTCAACCCCCGACGTCGCGTCGCCTACGAGGTGCGCGATTCGATTCCGGTGATGCTGCCCGACGAGACGCGACCGGTGAGTGAGGACGAGGAGCGATCGTTCCACGACGACCCGGACGCGCGCTTCACGGGCGTGAAGTAGCGCCCTACCTAGTTCAAACGCTCGACGATCATGGCCATGCCTTGGCCGCCGCCCACGCACATCGATTCCAAGCCAAAGCGCTTGCTGGAGTCTTCGAGCGAGTTGAGCAACGTGGTCATGATGCGCGCGCCGGTCATGCCAAAGGGGTGACCGAGGGCGATCGCGCCGCCACGGATATTGAGTTTGTCGAGCTTGATGCCCAGGTGTTTGGCGCTCGGCAGGACCTGGGCGGCGAAGGCCTCGTTGATCTCGACCAGGTCGATGTCGTCAATGGTCATGTTCGCGCGACGAAGGGCCTGTCGGCACGCTTCAATGGGCCCGAGCCCCATGATCTCGGGGTTCAGTCCGCTGACCCCGCTGGCCACGACGCGCGCCAGGGGCTTGATGCCGAGCTCCTTGGCTCGGGTGTCGCTCATCACAATGACCCCCGCGGCGCCGTCGTTCAACGGACAGGCGTTGCCGGCGGTGACGGTGCCCCCTTGGCGAAAGACCGGTTGAAGGCTCGCGAGCTTTTCGAGCGTCGTGCCGGCGCGCGGGCCATCGTCCTTGGCCACGACCGTGCCGTCGGCCAACGTGACGGGCGTGATCTCGCGCTCGAAGAAGCCGTTCTCTTGGTGCGCGACGGCGAGCTCTTGAGAGCGCAGCGCGAACTCGTCCATCTCGTGGCGCGAGACCTTCTCGAACTCGGCCACGTTCTCGGCCGTCTGGCCCATCGCGATGTAGATGTCGGGCAGCCCCTGGGGCGGCGTCCAGGGGTCGGTGACCTTCTCGGAACGTTCTTTGGTGCGCTCGATCGCCTCGGCGAAGAGGGGGTTGCGCGCAGCGCCCGAGTCACTCGCGCCGCTGGCGAAGCGCGACACCGTCTCCACGCCCGCGGAGATAAAGACGTCACCTTCGCCGGCTCGAATGGCGTGGGCGGCCATGCGGATGGTCTGTAAGGAAGAAGAGCAGTAACGATTCACGGTGGTGCCGGGTACGTCGTCGAGCCCGGCGAGCACCGCCACCACCCGCGCCAGGTTAAAGCCCGCTTCGCCGGCTGGTGAGCCGCAGCCCACCATGAGGTCCTCCACGCTATGGGGATCGAGTTCGGGCACCTTTTCTAGAAGGGCGCGCACGATGAGTACGGTGAGGTCGTCGGGACGCATGTCGACGAGCGAACCCTTAAAGGCGCGCCCGATCGGGGTGCGCGCGGTGGCGACGATGACGGCTTCGGGCATGGATTCCTCCTCGAGTTACCAAAACGTAACTCTGGCGAGCCTAGTGACTCGCCGGCTGCGCGACCTAGGTCGTCTCGAGCGGCCCGGCGTCGGCGAAGCCCTGACGCACGCCCGTGCCCGCGCGGCGCGCGAGCTGGTCGGGCTCGAAGAGCATCCAGTAGGCGTTGCGCGCGTGACTGCGTGAGCGGTGATCAAAGACCCCGGCCAAGACTTGGGCGTCGTCCGACTCGTCTTCGTGCACAAAGACTTCGAGGATCGGCGTGGAGGTCATGAGCTGGGCCTGCATGATCCCCAGTGAGGCCTCGTGCGCGCACTGCTTGTCGATGGCGGCGGCCCCGGGCATGCCGAGCACGACCACGATCTTGGCGCCGTCGCGTTCGATCATCCTTTTCGCGGCGACCGCGAGGTCCTTGAAACCGGGCACGGTCTCGCTTTGGACCTCGAACGTGGCGCCGTAGCCCGGACACTGGGCGAGTTCGCTGCGCGCGGCGCGGCCCATGTCGTAGCGAGCGAACATGGTGTCGATCACCCCGATCGTCACCTTCGCAGGCGATTTTTTCTTCTTGGCCACGTGACTCCCATCCGTCCATCCAGTGTAGAGAGTGTGACCTCGCACGCCTTCGAAGAAGAAAGGCCAGTGGCCTAGAGTGTCCCCGAGAGAGAGGTGGGCCATGGCCTGGGACTTTTCAACCGACGACGAGTTTGAAGAGCAGTTGGTGTGGATGCGCGGCTTCGTCCGTGACGAGATCATGCCCCTCGAGACGTTGCGTCTCAACTACGACCAGATCGTGACGGTGATCAAGCCCCTGCAAGACCAAGTGAGAGCCCGGGGCCTGTGGGCGGCGCACTTGCCCAGTGAACTCGGCGGCATGGGCTTTGGTCAGGTGAAGCTGGGCCTCATGCACGAAGTCCTCGGTCAGTGCATGTACGCCCCCGTCGTCTTTGGCAACAACGCGCCCGACAGCGGCAACGCCGAGTTGCTGGCGGCCGGCATGGAGATGACCGGTCGCGAGGACATTCGAGAGCGCTGGCTGTCTCCGCTCCTCAGCGGTTCGATTCGCTCAGGCTTTTCGATGACCGAACCCGACACGGCCGGCAGTGACCCGCGGCTTCTCAAGACCCGCGCGCGCAAGGACGGCGACGAGTGGGTCATCACCGGGCGCAAGTGGTATACCTCCAATGGTTCGGTGGCCGACATCTTGATCGTGATGGCCGTCACCAATCCCGACGTGCACCCCTACCAGGGTTCGTCGATGTTCGTCGTGCCCGTGACGACGCCCGGTCTCACGATTCTGCGCGACGTGGGTTCGATGGACGACCCCGACGTCGTCTACGGACGCTTCGGCAACCACGCCGAGATTCTCTACGAGGACGTGCGCGTGCCCAGCGACCACCTGATCGGTCCCGAGGGTTCGGGCTTCCTGCTCGCCCAGACCCGGCTCGGGCCGGGCCGGATCCATCACTGCATGCGCTGGCTCGGTCAGTCCCAGCGCGCCTTTGACATGATGTGCGAACGGTCCCTCTCTCGCTACACCCACGGGTCGCTCCTCGCCGAGAAGCAGACCGTCCTCAACTGGATCGCCGACTCCAAGGCCGAGATGCACGCGGCGCGCCTGATGACCTTGCACGCGGCCTGGAAGATGGATCAGGTGGGCGCCTCGGCGTCGCGTGACGAGATCGCCATGATCAAGTTCTACGGCGCCAACGTCTTGCACAACGTCATCGACCGCGCGATCCAGACCTACGGCTCACTCGGCTACTCCTCCGATATGCCCTTAGAGGCGATGTACCGCGCGGCGCGTGCCGCGCGTATTTACGACGGTCCCGACGAGGTGCACCGCCAGACGGTGGCGAGGCACGCCCTGCGCGACTACCACGCCAGCGAGATACCCACCGACCACATCCCCACCCGCACACTCGCGGCCAAAAAGAAGTTCGCCGACGTCTTAGAGTTCTTGGAGGCCGAGTCGGTCTAACGCGGCGCGAGACCCTCGATCGCCTTTTGGAGATCGAGTCCGAAGGGCACGATCGCCAGCGAAGGGATGGCCACGCCGGCCTCGACGTAGCGCGACACGTGCTCGCGGCATTCGTCGTAGGAGCCGTGAATCACCAGTTCGTCCACCACCGCGTCAGGGATGACCTCGTTGGCAAGTTTTCGATCGCCCGCGGCCCAGGCCTCCCACATCGGGGCTAAGGCGTCGCCGCGACCGAGCCACTTATGAAACTCCGCGTACACCGTCACCGTCAGGTACGACGAGATCATGCGTCGCGCGATGAAGCGCGCGGTGTCGGTGTCCTCGGTGGGGATGACGAAGAGCCGCGCGGCGATGGTCTTGCCCTCGCCGATCTCGGCGCGACATTGGGCGACGTCGCTGGCGGCGAGCCAGTTGAGGATCGCGCCGTCGGCTTCGTTACCGGCGAGGCGCAACATGCCCGGGCGCAGTGCCCCCAAGAGGATCTCGGGCCGGTGCAGCACTGGGCGCGAGAGTTTAAAACCGTGCACCTCGAAGGTTTCAAAGACCTCGTCGATTTTCTCGCCATCGAGGGCGCGCTTGAGAAAGCGCAGCACGTCGCGGGTTCGTTGATACGGGCGTTCGTAGGCGATGCCGTTCCAGCGCTCCACCACGGGCTGGCTCGACGCGCCCAGGCCCATCGTGAAGCGCCCCTCGGCTACTTCAGCTAGGGCCGCCACGCTCATCGCCAGCAGGCCCGGGCCGCGAGTGAACACCGGGGTCACCGCGACGCCGAGATTGAGGCGCGGCTCGACCACCGCGGCCAGGGTGAGCGGCGTGAAGCCGTCGGCGCCGTCGACCTCGGCTGACCAGACGTCGGTGTAGCCCAGGTCGGCCAGGCGATGGAACCACTCACGGTGCTCGTTCAAGGTGACGCCCTCAAAGGGAATGGTGATTCCGTAACGAGAAGTCATGGCTTTAGTGTTCCAGATGTGGCGCGCCCTCGCTGATTCAGCCGAGGTAGTCGCCCTTATTCGGCGCCGGCACGTCCATGTCCCGGCGCTTGAGGTCTTCGACCCAACGATCAATGAGCGTCTCGAGCACGGTCACGCGTGCGTAGTGTTTGTCTTCGGCCGCGATGAGGTTCCAGCGCGCGTGGGGCTCGTCAGTGGCGCGCACCATGAACTTAAGGGCCTTTAGGTAGCCCTGACGGTGTGCGCGGTTCTCCCAGTCGTCGGGCGTGAGCTTCCAGTGCTTGAGTGGATCGTTCGCGCGGTCGTTGAAGCGACGCAGTTGCTCATCGTCTGAGATGTGCAGCCAGAACTTCACGAGGGTGACGCCGTCGTTGACGAGCATTCGCTCGAACTCCACGATCTCCTTGGCCGATTGACGCGCCGTCTCTTCGTTGATCTCGCTCTCGACCCGCTCCACCAGGAGCCGCCCGTACCAAGAACGGTCAAAGACCGTCATCTCGCCCCGGCCGGGCAGGGCCTCTTGGAAGCGCCAGAGAAAGTGATGGCGGAGCTCTTCGGCGGTGGGCGGGCCGATCGGCTTGACCTCTACGTGACGTGGGTCGAGGCTGGCGGTCAAGCGCCGGATCGCTCCGCCCTTGCCCGCTGCGTCAAAGCCCTCGAAGAGCACGAGCAGACCGGGTCCGACCACGTGGTGCTCGAGGAGTCCCGCGCTGAAGAGCCGCAGTTGGGTGAGGCGACGCTGGGCTTTGATCACGCGCTCGTCGGACTCTTCTTTACTGAGCGACTTCGTGAGGTCGATCTTGTCGACGCGACTCATCGGGCCGATCTGAGAACGACGGGACATTTCATAGGTACTTCCTCCTAGGCCAAAGTACCCCACCTTCGCTCACGCGGGTCTCGTGCCTCACCCGGGCGCCAATGGGTACACCGTCTTGGTGGGCAACGAGGGTGAGAGTTAGAACTCTGGCGTGCGGCGACGCCTCGAGGCGAAGGGTAAGCGCTCGTTGACGAACGATCCGATGAGAAAGAGCCCCCCGAAGAAGGCGAGCAGTAGGGCGTAGCGCTCGTGCGTCGGATAAAAGCTGTAACGAACCGTCGAGAAACCTTTGGGCAGCGTGACCTGTTGGTAGACCCCATCGATCGTGGTGATCGGGGCGGACGTGCCATTGACGGTGGCCTTCCAGCCGGTCATCGAGAGCTCGGTGCGCAGCAACGTCGCGCCGGGCTTGGCGCAGTCCACCGTGGCGACGTTGTCGTTGGTACTCGTCACCGCGCACGACGGCGACGAGGTCGAAAAGAACGAGCGCGTGTGGGGGAGCAGGTAGATCGTCGCCAACGAGTCCCTAAAGACCTGCGTTACGCCGAGCTGGGTAAGCGCGGGCAACAAGACCACGGAACTGGGCACTAAGAGGTACCGTACCGAGGCGTTCTCGTACGCCTGAAAGTGCGCGAGCAGCTCGTGCTCTTGGGCCTCGATGCCCACGATGCCGCCCTTGATGACGAACTGGTTGCCGGGGGTGAGACCGGGGTAGAGATCATGTTCGATGAAGTTCTCAAAGGTCTTGGGGAACGGCAGGTCGATGGCGCTCAGTGAGTTGATACCGAAGTCGGTGGCCCAGTTGGGATAGAGCACCGCGAAGTCCAAGAACCGTTCCTGGCCATCGTGGGCCTGGAGGTAGTGGATGGGCGCGTAGTCAACCGTGATCACCTTGGGCGACTGGGCGGTGGGCACGAAGAACAACACCAGCGACTCACCCACCAAGACAATCGCGATGAGTAGGGGCGTCACGCGAAGTTTGGCGAAACGGCCCAGGATGAGAAAGAGCGCCAGCGCGACAAAGGGCAACAGGCCCAGGCCAATGAACACGACGTGGGTCGTGTGGCTCATCACGACGCCGCGGTTGAGCGACCTCGCATCGTAGGCCAGCAACAACACCGCGAGCACCATGAAGATCGTCGACGTGGTAAAGAGTCGCTTGGACCTGGTACTGGTGACGAAGTCGTTGAGCCCGAGTACCGCCAAGACGACGACGGCCATCTCACAGCTCGGCATGACGTAGCGCGGAAAGGAGGTCGCGTTGACGAGGGGAATGAGGTTCCAGATCACGCGCGTGTGCAAGAAATTGAGCGCGCCGGCCAGTCCCGCGACGGTCCACAGCGCCAAGAAGATGCGCAGCGATCGCAGCCGAGGGCCAAAGAGGCCCACGAGGGCGAGCACGCACACGCTGGCCCCGAAGTACCCGCCGATCCCGCCCCAGGACGTGGCCACGTTGGGGTCGAAGAAAATGGTGCCGTAGACGTAGGGATCAAAGAACATGGCCAAGGACGCGGTCGGCAGATGTTCGATCCCGGAAACGGCGGCGGTGTGGCTGCCGATGAAGGCGACCTTTAAGAAATCCGCGAAGGGTACGAGCGCGGGTAGCGCCAGCACGACGCCAATGCCCCCGCCCAGGCCCAAGCGGCGAAGGGCGCGCAGGCGCTGTTCGCTCGGTAGTGAAAAGAGCCGTACCAGCGCCCACGCGCCACAGAACAGCGCGTCGAAATAGGCGACTTCGGGAAAGCCCGCGTAGATCGACAGCGCCAGGGCAATCGCCGCGACGTACCAGCCTCGTTTGGAACTGCTCGAGGCGCTGTCAAAGATCATCTCGATGCCGAGCAGCAGCATTGGTAGGAAGGCGACGGGATTAAGGACCGAGTTCCCGAGCCAGGCGAAGGTGCCATTGAGGGCGAAGACCATGCCCCCGGCGGTGGCGATAAAGACGGGAAGCGAGAGGCGACGGGCCAGGAAGTAGGTGGAGACGCCCGCGATGACCTCGAGGCTGACGTGAAACCACACCAGTCCCGAGGACAGCGCGAAGAGCAGAGTTAGGGGAAAGAGTGCCGCGGACTGCATCTCGCCGGCCAGGGGCTGACCGAGTCCTTGGTAGTAGTTCCACCACGGGAAGTGACCGTGGAGCAGGTCCACGGCCGCTTGGTGGCCGAGCGACTGGGTGATGAAACCTACGTTCGGGTCGATCGCGGGACGTCCACACTTGATCCGACACAGGGAGTGCGAAATGCCCGCCGTCCACGAGATCGGGTCGTTGTTCGCGAGTCGCAGCACGTACAT
>Ga0307372_10000764_pt1 | contig 56310 bp, 37 predicted proteins | sample OX1MG_FD_202533 | JGI IMG/M metagenome (GOLD analysis project Ga0307372, IMG submission 202533) | Soil microbial communities from Risofladan, Vaasa, Finland - OX-1 | ecosystem: Environmental > Terrestrial > Soil > Coastal area > Acid sulfate soil | place: Finland: Risofladan, Vaasa | collected...
TCGCCGTCTACCACGGCGACACAAAATTGCAGATCGAGGCCCTCTAAAAAAATAACGAGGGGGTGACATTTTCACTCGGCTGTTAGGGGTGACATTTTTACCTTGCTACAACACGACGGAGCGGCCTTGGATTGAGGGAGGAGATCTTTGCCCCTACGACCACCGCCGGCGCTCGATGAACAAACGCTGGCAATGGGGCACCTGGCCCACCGGGGACCTCTTCATCGCCACCCCCCCCCCAAACCGCCTTCGCTTTCCGCGGGCGCCGCCCGATATTTCCAAAGGATCATTCCCGGGTCAATGAGCCTTCCCGTCAATACACGGCGGGCCGGTACGGTTTGTCGCTGCTTCCTCGCGAAACCTCGCGTTTCCGCTACGTCCTGGCAACCGGCTCGCTTCGGGCAGTTGCACGAAGGGCTATGTTTTCCTTAGGCTAGTGGGCGCTACCTGCGGCGCCGACCAGCGGCGCCCTCTTATGGCCACTAAACCGACGCCTCCAGAACCCCAGCCGCAGCAGATCGTACTCACCGCCGAAGAGCAACGCCTCGATCAGGACCTCCAGCGCCGCGTTTTCTGGAAGCGCTGGGGACCCTATCTCTCCGAACGCCAATGGGGCACCGTGCGCGAGGATTACAGCGCCAATGGAGATGCCTGGAATTCTTTCCCGTTCGAGCAGGCTCAATCGCGGACCTACCGTTGGGGCGAGGATGGTCTGGCGGGCTTGTGCGACCGCCGTCAGTTGATCTGTTTCTCCTTCGCCTTCTGGAACGGCCGCGATCCCATTCTGAAGGAGCGTTTATTCGGGCTCAACAACGGCCAGGGCAACCACGGCGAAGACGTCAAGGAGTACTACTTTTACCTCGATGGGGCGCCCACCCATTCCTACATGCGGTATTTATACAAATATCCGCAGTCGGAATTCCCCTACCGCGCGCTGATCGAGGAAAACGCCCGCCGCTCCCGCCTGGAGCCCGAATACGAACTGCTCGACACCGGCATCTTCGACGAAGACCGCTATTTCGATCTGGAGATGGAATACGCCAAGGCCGCGGCCGAAGACATTCTCATTCGGATCACCGCTACCAACCGGGGTCCCGAGGCGGCCGGACTTCATCTGCTGCCCACGGTCTGGTTCCGCAACACATGGTCGTGGTTCCTGGCGGCGAACCGGCCCACGCTCACCGCCGAACCCCCGGCCGATTCCTCGCCCCACCGCTCGATCCGGATCGAGCAGGAATATTACGGCCGGCGATGGCTCGTGGCGGAGGGCCCCTGCGAACTGTTATTCACCGAAAACGAGACGAATTTCGAGCGGCTTTGGGGAGTCCCGAACCGCTCCCGATACGTCAAGGACGCCTTCCACGATTTCGTCATCGCCGGCAAACACGCCGCCGTCAATCCCGCCGCCACCGGCACCAAGGCCGCGGCTTACCGTCAGGCGCCAATCGCCGCGGGCGCGTCCTTCACCTGGCGCCTGCGGCTGACCGATGCGCAGCCGCAGCCCTACGGCGGTATTGGCTCCGATTTCGACCAGGTATTCGAAAGCAGAAAGGAAGAAGCCTCCGAGTTCTTTGCGAACCGCGTCCCGCAGCACTGCGGCGAGGACGGCCGCAATATTCAGAAGCAGGCATTCGCCGGCCTGCTCTGGTCCAAGCAGTTTTACGCCTACGACGTTCGCTCCTGGCTCGAAGGCGATCCCGCCGGACCGACCCCGCCGCCCCAGCGCCTGTGCGGGCGCAATCACAACTGGCCGCACCTCTACAACGCCGACGTGCTCTCGATGCCCGACAAGTGGGAATATCCCTGGTACGCGTCCTGGGATTTGGCCTTTCACGCCGTCGTCCTCGCGCTGGTCGATCCCGACTCGGCCAAGGATCAACTCATTCTCCTGCTGCGCGAATGGTACTTGCACCCGAACGGGCAGCTGCCCGCCTACGAATGGAATTTCGACAACGTCAATCCGCCCGTCCACGCCTGGGCCGCCTGGCGCGTCTACAAGATCGAACAGCGCATCCGCGGCAGGGCGGATCGCGATTTCCTCGAGCGCATCTTCCACAAGCTCCTGCTGAATTTCACCTGGTGGGTGAACCGGAAGGACCCCGAGGGAATGAATCTTTTCGAAGGCGGCTTCCTCGGCCTCGACAACATCGGCATCTTCGACCGCTCGCACGCGCTGCCCGGCGGAGGATTGTTCGAGCAATCCGACGGCACCAGCTGGATGGCGATGTTCAGCCTGAACATGATGGCCATCGCCATGGAGCTGGGCCGCGAGAATCCGGTTTACGAGGATGTCGCGAGCAAATTCTTCGAGCATTTCGTCTGGATCGCCACGGCCATGAACAATATCGGCGGCAAGGGCCACGGGCTCTGGGATGAGCAGGATGGTTTCTACTATAACGTCTTGCATCAGGCCAATGGCAACGACATCCCGGTTCGCTCCCGCACGATCACCGGACTGATTCCCCTATTGGCGGTCGAAACCATCGAGCCTGAGGACTTCAAGCGCTTCCCCGCCTTCCAGAGCCGGATGAACTGGTTCCTCAAGCACCACCCCGAGGTCCCCAATCTGGTCACCATGACGCGCGAAACGACCCGCGGACCCCGCTTCCTGCTTTCCATCGCCAACCAGGACCGCCTGCTTCGCCTGCTCCGCTACATGCTCGATCCGGCCGAATTTCTCTCTCCCTACGGCATCCGCTCGCTCTCCCGCTATCACCGCGATCACCCTTGCCGCCTGACCCTGGACGGCACCCAGTATTCGGTGGATTACGAGCCCGGAGAATCGGCGACGAATCTTTTCGGCGGCAATTCCAACTGGCGCGGCCCGGTCTGGTTCCCGCTGAATTTCCTGCTGATCGAGGCCCTGCAAAAATTCCATTTCTATTACGGCGACTCGCTCAAGGCCGAATGCCCGGTTGGGTCGGGCAACGAGCGCAATCTCTGGGAGGTGGCCCGTCACATCTCGCGCAGCCTCATGCGGATCTTTCTGCGCTCGGCCGACGGGCGCCCGCTCTACGCGGGACGCCGGAAATTCCAGCAGGATCCGCATTGGAAAGACCTGATCCAATTCTTCGAGTACTTCCACGGCGACACCGGCGAAGGACTCGGCGCCAGCCATCAAACCGGCTGGACCGCTCTCATTGCCAAGCTCATCGAGCAAAGCGGCGCCGGCTTCTGTTGATTTTCTCTCTCTTGTTGATTTCCTCACCGAGGACCAGGCAGCCTGTCCCATCCAGCCGGCTTCGAAGCGCCTGCCGGCCGGATCAGTCTCTTCGGGCGGCCGCTTGGACCAGTTCGATCAGGACTTTCTCGCCCGGCGCCGAACCGCTTCCGGCGGGAACCGGAAGCAGAAAGAAATTCACCCGAGTGCCGTCGGCGCCCGCCCGCGTCTCCGGATAAACAGGGGTGATGGAAAAATGCTCTCGCACCAGAGCCGATGCGCGGTCCACGTCGCTAACCGGCAGCTCGATCTGCTGGATTCCCTCTCCGCGCCGGTCCAAAAAGCGCGCGATGGCTCCCGGGCCATGGGGCTGGCGCGTGGTGAGAACGTCGATGGAGATACCGCCGGGAAAATGCAATTCAAATTCCCGCGCGTCCTGATCGGGAGGAACATCGGCGAGCGCGGGCGACCCATTCGCTTGGCGGATTCGCTCGAACTGTTCCGCGTGCACGGCGATCCCGACGGTCGGCTTGCCGGCGAAGAGCGGCGCGAGCGCGGCATCCTGGCTCCAAGCCTGCGTCGCCGCCCGCGCCGCCGCCGAACCGGCCTCATAGATGGTGCTGGCCGCCCGGAATCGCGTTTCGGGATCGGCATCGGCTAACGCCGCAGTCGACGAGTTCATCTCTTCGATAGGCATCCCGCTTGAGCTTATGCGCGCAGGACCGCGAGGGCAAGCGACCCATGCCGCGCCGAAGCATGGCTAGGGAAGGAGAGTTTTACGAAATTCGGTGGAAGAGGCGCGAGAGCGGATTTCGCGCCTAAAACGTCATAGCAGCCGGAAGCTGATTTCCGCCATCATGATTACGGTGGCCGGTTTGCCGTTCGGGCCGAGGGCCGGTTTGAAGCGCCACGCGCGCACGGCGGCGATGGCCTTCTGGTCGAGCCCCAGTCCCAAGCTGCGAATCACCTGGACGTCACGCGTCGTGCCGCTGGCGGTAACGACGAAGCGGAGCAGAACCGTGCCTTGATATTTCACCTTGACGGCTTGGTCGGAAAAGGTGGGATTCGGACAGTAGAGGCAAACGGGCTCGCCGTAACCGCCCACGCCCGCCGAGGGATAGCCGCCCCCGGTTCCGTACTCGTAGCCGGGACCGACGCCTCCGCCTTGTCCGCTGCCAACGCCGCCCGAGCCCCCGGTGCCGATGCCGCCGCCATCACCGGGCCCGCCGGACTGGGTGATCAGTTTGGCCAGCGGATCGCCGTAATTCGGCAGATTCGGACTCGGCAGCTTCACCTGCGGCGGGCCCAGCACCGTAGCCTCAACCGGAATCAGCGGGTGCGGAATGATCTTGGCCATGGGCGGCGCAAATTGCGTCCGGGAAAATCGCGGCAAACGGCCGCGCGTGGCCGGGACCTTACTTCGCACGCCGCCTCCGCCGCCGCCCGAGAGCTTCTTGCCCGACTTGGAAACCGCCGGCACATAGGGAGAGAAATCGAGGGGAACCAGATTCGATGTCGCCTCGACCGCTGGCTGAGAGAGCCGAGGGAACAATGGCACTAGAATCAGCAGCGCCACCAGCGCGTGAGCCAGGAAAACCAGCAACTGCGTGCGCCGGTACTTGCGCGGCGGATTCCACAGCTCGCCCAATTCCACCGGGCGGTCCAGCTTCACCGGCCCCGTCCGCGCCAGCCGGATGGATTCCCGAACGTTTTCGACGAACGACCGGTACCACGGCCGCGCCTCGACCAGCATCGTCGAATCCCCGGCCCGGCGCACGCGCGGTCCGAACCACTCCTTCAAATTATCCAGAAAACCGGCGCCGAATTCGACCGGGCGGAGATAGCTGCCCTGGGAAGCCCCCTTCACCGGACGTTCGTAGAGAAAATCGTGCAGGTTGGACCAGAAGAGTGCCCGGCGAGGCTCCGGCCGCGTGGAGCGGAACCAGTCGTTGCGAGATCCCTGGTTTCCCGAAGATTGGGGACCGTTTGAAGCTGCACCCATGTCGTTCAGCCCGCCACCTCTAGGTTACGAATCGGCTTTCCCGTTTCCAGACTACCGCTATTGATTATGATGCACGAAACTCGCATGTGGTTATACACCTGAGAAAAAACGGGAAGTGCCGGGGCCATCATCACGGTGAAGAACGCCAGCGCAGCCAACGCCGGCTAACACTTTCTTCCACGTCATTGTAACATAGGCCCGAGGCCCATCTCGATCGGCCCAGTCTCCCGGGAGAACCACCGAGCAATCAACCGCACATGAGCAACGCCCTGGACCTGAAAAGCACCCTCAATCTGCCCAAAGCCGCCTTTCCCATGAAGGCGAATCTGCCGGAGGCGGAACCGCGCCAACTCGCCGAATGGGACCAGATGCGTGTGTACGATCGTATTCTCGCCTCTCGCGCCGGCTCGCCCGTTTACATCTTGCACGATGGCCCGCCCTACCCGACCGGAGAAATCCATCTGGGCACCGCGCTTAACAAAATCCTCAAAGACCTGGTTGTGCGGTCAAAAACCCTGGCCGGCTTCCGCGCCCCTTACATCCCCGGATGGGACTGCCACGGCTTGCCGATCGAAACCCAGGTGGAAAAAGAGCTGGGCGGCAAGGGCGGCGTCGCGCCGGCCCAATTCCGCCGCCTCTGCCGCCGCTTCGCCGAGCGCTACGTCGGAGCGCACATCCGCGATTTCAAGCGCCTGGGCGTCTTCGGCCAATGGGAAGAGCCCTACCTGACGATGAATTTTGGCTTCGAGGCGCGGATCGCCGGCGCATTCCTCGCTTTCCAGGAGAAGGGCTACATCTACCGCGGCAAGAAGCCGGTCTACTGGTGCACGCACGACCGCACGGCACTGGCCGAGGCCGAGGTCGAATATGGCGACCACACCAGCCCGTCCGTCTGGGTTCGCTACGAGGTGGTTCAAGCGCCGCCGGGCATCCCGCAACGGGCCGGTTCCAAGCTCTACGCCCTGGTTTGGACCACGACTCCATGGACGCTCCCGGCCAGCCTCGCCCTCGCCTTCCATCCCGATTTCCGCTATTCGCTGGTGGAAGACGGCTCGGGCAACACCTATCTGGTGGCCGAGGGCATGGTCGACCGGGTCGTCAAGGACACCGGCATCGCCCTCACGCGACGCGAGGAATCGGTCGAAGGCCGCGCCATGGAAGGCGCGCGTTTCCGCCATCCGTTTCTCGACCGGGAAGTCGCCGGCGTGCTCGCCGATTACGTCACGCTCGAGCAAGGCACCGGAATCGTTCATACGGCTCCCGGCCACGGCGTCGAAGACTTTTACACCGGCCAGAAATATGGCCTGGAACCCTACGCCCCGATCGACGACGACGGCCGTTTCATCGAGGGGCTCGACGAATATCGCGGCAAAACCGTGTGGGAGGCGAACCGGCCGATCACCGAACTGCTCGGCCGCCGCGGCGCGCTGGTCGCATCCGCCAAACTGGTTCACAGCTATCCCCATTGCTGGCGCTGCCACAATCCGGTGATCTTTCGCGCCACCGAGCAGTGGTTCCTCGACCTGGAGCACCGCGATCTGCGCCGGGCCGCCATCGAAGCGGCCGACCACGTGCGCTGGATTCCGGAATGGGGCCGCGAGCGCATCGAGCAGATGGTTCGCACGCGGCCGGACTGGTGCCTTTCCCGGCAGCGGATGTGGGGCGTGCCGATCATCGTTTTCTATTGCGATGCCTGCGGCCGCCGCCTGGAAGATTTCACCGCGCTGCGCCACGTGCTCGGCTGGTTCGAGCGCGAAGGCGCCGACGTCTGGTTCGAGCGTCCGGCCGAGGAGCTGCTTCCGGAAGGAACGCGCTGCCCCTGCGGAGCGGGCAGCTGGCGCAAGGAAAAAGACATCCTCGACGTCTGGTTCGATTCCGGCTCGACGCACCTCGCCGTGCTCGACGGCCGCGACGGCGATCATCGCTTCCCCGCCGATCTTTATCTCGAAGGACCCGACCAGTTCCGCGGCTGGTTCCAGAGCTCGCTGCTGGTCGGCGTGGGAGTGCGGGACGGCGCTCCCTACCGCGGCGTCCTGACGCACGGCTGGACGCTCGACGCCGAAGGCCGCCCCATGTCCAAATCCCTGGGCAATGCCGTGATGCCGGCGGAAATCTGCGGGAAGTGGGGCGCCGATCTGCTCCGCCTGTGGGTCGCCTCGCAGGATTATCAGGTCGATCTGCGGATGTCGGACCAGGTGATGACGCAGCTCTCCGATGCGTATCGCAAGCTGCGGAACACGTTCCGCTGGGCGCTCGGCAATCTCGGCGACTTCGATCCCTCGCGTGACGCCGTGGCCGACGGCGAGCTTTGGGAACTGGATCGCTGGATGCTGGGCCGCGCCGCGCAACTGGCCGAGCGGGCGCGGCGCTGGTACGAGGGGTTTGAATTCCAGCGCGTGGTTCACGCCGTTCAGGATTTCGCCGTCGTCGATCTGAGCGCGCTTTATTTCGATATTCTCAAGGACCGGTTGTACACATTCGCTCCCGCCAGCGCCGGCCGGCGTTCGGCGCAGACCGCCGTCTGGCGAATCGCTCACGCCCTGGTCCGGCTGATCGCTCCGGTCCTGGTCTTCACGGCCGAAGAGATTTGGAAACATACGCCGCGCCGGCCGGGCGATCCCGAAAGCGTGCATATGGCTTTGTTTCCCCAAGCGGCCGAATTCGGTGCGCCGCTCGGCGAGCCGCACAGCGCGAATTGGGATCGCCTGGTCGCCGTTCGCGGCGAGGTGCTGCGGGCGCTCGAGCACGCCCGCAACGGCAAATTGATTGCCGGCTCGCTCGAAGCCAAGGTGCGCCTGGCGGCCTCCGGCGGGCTCTACGGCCTGCTCGAAAGTTATGCCGGCCGGTTGCCGGCCCTCTTTCTGGTCTCCCAGGTGGAACTGACCGATTCTCCGGGCGGAAACGGCTACGACCCTACCGGGCTCGACGGGCTCGGGATCCAGGTGCAGCGCGCCGACGGCGCGAAGTGCGAGCGTTGCTGGAACTATTCCCGCGCCGTCGGCACTTTTCCCCGGTTTCCGACGGTGTGCGAGCGATGCGCCGCCACGCTCGAAGAGATAGAATGAGGAAGTGAGGAGAACGCGGTCCGGCATGATGGGTAGACTCGCCAACGGACGCTGGTTATGGCTGGCCTTGGCGGTTCTGGCCGCCGACCAGATCACGAAGCGGGCGGTGTCGGGAGCCTTGGCGCCAGGCGGCGCCACGGTCGTCATCCCCGGCCTGTTTAACCTGGTTCACACCGACAATCGAGGCATTGCTTTCGGCATCCTCGCCGACGCTCATTCGGCCTGGGTCGCGTGGCTGCTGATCCTCTTCTCGCTCGGCGTGATGGGCCTGCTCGCGTGGTTGCTGATGAGCGACCGGATTCCCGGCCGCGCGGGACAGATCGGAGCGGCGCTGATCCTGGGGGGAGCGGCGGGCAACGTCTTCGACCGGGTCGTCCGTCATAGCGTAGTGGACTTCCTGGATTTTTATTTTCATGGCTACCATTGGCCGGCATTCAATCTGGCCGATTCGGCCATTGTGATCGGGGGAGGACTGATCGTTCTCTCCCTCCTTGGCGAACAGCAAGAAACAGCCGAGGGGAAGGTGTAAAGCTCGATGCATCCCGTCCTTTTCCAAATCGGTTCGATGACGATCTACACGTACGGCGTTCTGGTGGCGACCGGCGTGATTGTGGGGCTGTTCCTTTCGCGATGGCAGGCGCGGAAGCTGGGGCTCGATCCCGACCAGGTCTGGAACGTCGGCATCTACATGGTCCTGGTCGCGCTGGCGGGCTCGAAACTGTGGCTGGTACTGGGCGATTTGCCCTACTACTGGCACAATCCGCGAGAGATATTCTCCTATGCGACGCTGCAATCGGGCGGAGACATCTACGGCGGGGTCATCTTCGGTCTGCTGTTTCTCCTGCTTTACGTGCGGAAGCAAAAACTCGGCTACTTCGCCGTCGCCGACGCTTTCGCCGCCCCGCTGGCCCTGGGCCACGCGATCGGCCGGATGGGCTGTTTCACCGCGGGCTGCTGCTGGGGCAAGCCGACGACCATGCCCTGGGGCATCATCTTCACCAATCCCCTGGCCGCGCAACTGGTGGGCACACCGCTGAATGTCCGCCTCCAACCGACCGAGCTTTACGGGGCCGGGGCGGAACTGATCAACTTTTTCCTTCTCATTTGGCTGGGCCGGCGGCAGAAATTCACCGGCGAGTTGGTCGCTACCTGGATGATTCTCTACGGGTTCGAGCGCGGGATCATCGAGTTTTACCGCGGCGATCCCGGCCGTGGAATGATGTTTAATGGAGCCATATCGTTCATGCAGATCGTGAGCGTGGGGCTAATCTTCTTCGGCACCTGGCTATTCCTGAAACACAGAACGCAAAAGCTGCCCGCCGTCGTGCCCGAGCCGGCGCGGCACTAGCCGCGAGCCCCGGCGTGAAAGAACTTCCCCCTACGCTTCAAATCTTCCAGGCCGCCGCCGAGGACGCGGGCCAGCGCGTGGATCGCTGGCTGGCTGCGCGGCTTCCCGAAGCGAGCAGAACGCGCATTCAGGAAGCCATCGCCGCCGGGCGGGTTCGCGTCGCGGGCCGCGCGGCCAGGCCGTCGCTGCGGATTCGGACCGGCCAATCGATCGAAATCGAACTGATGGCCGAGCCGCCCCGCGAAGCCGCGCCCGAACCGATTCCCCTCGACATCCTTTACGAAGACGACGATCTGATCGCCGTGAACAAGACGGCGGGATTGATCGTGCATCCCGGCGCCGGCGGGCGGGCGCCAACCGTGGCCGGCGGGCTCCTCCACCGTTACGGGCGCTTGTCCTCGCTCGGCGGCCCGTCGCGGCCGGGGATCGTACACCGCCTCGACAAGGACACCTCGGGCGTACTGCTGGTGGCCCGCAACGACGCCGCGCACATCCGCCTGGCGCGGGAATTCGCGGCGCGGCAAATCGGGAAAACCTACCTGGCTCTGCTGCACGGCCGCCTCGCGGGCGAGACCGGCCGGATCGCGCTTCCCATCGCCCGCGATTTACGCCGAAGGACCCGAATGACCACCCGCCGGCGGGAAGGGCGCGCGGCCCTGACGACTTGGCGGGTTCTGGCGCGGATCGAGCAGGGCAGGGACAAATTCACGCTGGTGGAAGCGGAACTCCACACCGGCCGCACCCATCAGCTTCGCGTGCATTTCTCGGCCATCGGCCATCCGGTGGCCGGCGACACACGCTACGGCGCGCCCCGCCGCATTCTGGTGGCCGGCGAGCCGGCCGCGCCGCTCGGACGCCTATGGCTTCATGCCTGGCGCGTTCGCCTGGCTCATCCTCGCACGGACCAGCCGATCGAGATCCGCGCGGCGCCGGCGGCGGAGTTGCGCGAATGGCTCGGCGCGTTCGCTCAGCTTCTCGGAAAGGAAAGGTGGAAAATTGACCGGGTTTTGGAAGCCTTTCTATAATCGAGTCAGGCGATGAAAATTACCCTCCAGGCGGCGCCGATCGCGGCGGCATTGATTTTGGCTTTCGCAATCGCCGCCGCGCCACAGGCTTCGCGGCCCACTCCGGTTCCATCCCGCCAGAAAACCTCCGCCGCGCCGGCCGCCGCGAAGGCGTCGCCTCCGCCCGCCCAGAAACCACCGGCCGTCGGACAGTTGCGGCGGGAAGTTCGCCTCGTCAACGTGGCTTTTTCCGTGCTCGACAAGCACGATCACTTCGTCACCAATCTAAGCCAGCAAAACTTCGAGATCTTCGACAATAACGTGCCGCAGCACGTGGAATTCTTCAGCCGGCTAACGAATCTTCCCCTGCGCATCGGTCTGCTGATCGACACCTCCAACAGCATTCGCCCGCGCCTGCAGTTCGAACAGAGCGCCGCATTCGATTTTCTCTTTCATATCATCCGGCCCGGCAAGGACATGGCGTTCCTGATGACGTTCGATACCGAGCCCGAGCTCCAGCAGGGTTTCACCGACAACCTCGATCTGCTGCGCCACGCGATCGACGAACAGCGGGCGGGCGGCGGCACCGCTCTCTACGACGCCATCTACTCGGCCTCCCGCAACTATCTGCTGAATCCCCCCCTGCCGCCCAGCGGCAACGATGTGCGGCGCGTTCTGGTCATCATCAGCGACGGCATGGACGATCTGAGCAACCACGCCCGCAGTGACGCCATCGACATGGCCGAGCGGGCCGGCGTCGTCATCTACACGATCAGCTCGAGCCGGGATTGGCTTTCACCGGATCAGCGCATGGCCGAAGGCCTGCCCTTCAAACTCCATTACGACACCGGCGATCGAGTGTTGCGGGAACTGTCCGCCGACACCGGTGGCCGCGCCTTCTTTCCCTCCCAGGTCGACGACCTCGCCAGGGCCTTCGCCAATATCGGCACCGAGCTTCGCACGCAATACTCGATCGCCTATACGCCATCGAACGAGCCCGACAACGGCAAGTTCCATCGCATCCAGATCGAGATCGTCGGTCGCGATGGGCTCGATGTGCGCGCCCGCCAAGGCTACTGGGCACCGTCGCCGCGCGGCACTGCCGCCGCCGGCGGCCGGCATTGAGCCTTCCGCCTTCCCCCTCTCATTCACGGCACCCGGGCGGCAAAACTTCGCACGCGAATGGCCCGCGCTCGGGGTAGGATGAGCAGGCGATGAGCCAGCTTGCCATTCGCGCGCGGCGCGTGCTGACCCCCGTCGAGGAAATCCTGGATGGCGTCCTGCTCGTCGAGAACGGACGGATCGCCCGGGTGGGCAAGCGCGAGGCGATCGAATTGCCTCCGGGGACTCTCGAATATGACGGCCGGCAATGGACCCTCGCGCCGGGTTTCGTCGATATCCACATTCATGGGGCCGGTGGGCGCGACGTGATGGAACCGGACGCCGAAGCGCTCGCGCAGACGGCTCGAACCGTGGCGCGCTTCGGAACGACGGCAATCGTGGCAACCACCGTCACCGCCAGCCCCGAAGATACATGCCGGAGTCTCGAAAGGCTCGCCCGATCGGCAACGGATCGAGCCGCGCCGGCGGACCGGTCGATGCCGGCGGCCGAACTCTTGGGAATCCATTTCGAAGGGCCGTTCATCAGCCGCGTCCGGCGCGGCGTTCACCCTCCGGACTGGATCGCCGGCGCTTCAACGGCGCTTCTGGACCGGATGCTCGAAGCCGCGGCGGGGTGGGGCCGGATACTGACCATGGCCCCGGAACTCGACTCGGCTCTGGATCTAATCGACCGCGGGCGGCAGGCCGGGCTGGTGGTCGCCATGGGTCACACGGACGCCACCTACGCGCAAGCCATTCGGGCGATCGAACGCGGAGTGAGCCACGCCGTTCATGTGTTCAACGCTATGCGGCCGTTTTCGCACCGGGAAACCGGCGTCATCGGCGCCATCCTGACGCGCGGCGAAGTCACGGCCGAGGTGATTGCCGACGGCGTGCACGTCGACGCCACGGCGATCCAAATCCTCTTGGCAGCCAAGGGAATCGAGCACACCATATTGGTGAGCGACGGGACCGCGGCAACGGGGATGCCCGACGGAGCTTACCGGCTCGGAACCTTCCATGTGCAAGTTGCGGGCGGCGTTTGCCGCGATAAGGAAGGCCGCCTGGCGGGTAGCACGCTCACGCTCGACCGGGCCGTCCGGCAGATGGTCGCACTCGGCGTCCGGCCAGCCGACGCCTTGCGAATGGCCACGCTCAATCCGGCGCGGCGGCTGGGAGTCGAAGCCAGCAAGGGAATCCTGACGGCGGGAGCCGATGCCGACATGGTTTTCCTCGACGACGACCTGTTCGTGGCCGCCGTCATGACGGCCGGCATGGACCAACCGCGCGAGCTGCGATAAGAAAGTGAGAGCGGCGCGGCCGGGCCCTGGCGGGGTATCTTCCCGATGAAAGCCTCCGATTCCATCCCGAAGGGAACGACCGAACCGGGCGAGGGTGTCGCCTGGCATGCGCTCGATGCTTCCGCGGTGCTCGCGCGCCTGAACGGCAATGCGCGACAGGGGCTCGCGAGCAAAGAGGCGGAGCTGCGCTCGAAGCGCTATGGGCTGAACACCTTCACGGCAACCCGCAAGACCTCCTGGCGCACGATACTGCTGCGGCAGTTCCTGAGCGTACTCATTCTGATTCTGATCGTGGCGGCCGCGATTTCCTTCGCGGTGGGGGAAACGCTGGATGCCGCGGCGATCCTGGCGATCGTCGTGCTCAACGGGGCGCTCGGATTTTTTCAGGAATGGAAGGCGGAAGAGGCGCTCGAATCGCTGCGGCGAATGCTGGCGCCTCGCGCCCGCGTTGTGCGAGACGGCGTGGAGCGGGAAATCGAGGCGCGGCTGCTGGTGCCTGGCGACATCGTCCTCCTGCACACCGGCGATCGCGCTCCGGCCGACCTGCGCCTGCTCGAAGCGACTCGTCTTCGCACCGACGAATCCCTGCTGACCGGCGAATCCGCATCGGTTTCCAAGCAGGCCGCGCCCGTCGCCGGGGACCGGTCGCTCGCCGAGCAAAGCTCGATGGTTTGGATGGCCACCAACGTGACAGGCGGCCTGGCGCGAGCCGTCGTGGTGGCAACCGGCGAATCGACCGAATTCGGCCGAATCGCCCATCTCACCACGTCCCTCGGCGAGGAAGCGACGCCGCTGCAGAAGCGGCTGGCCGGCCTCGGCAGGCAGGTCGGCGTTCTGGCGATCGTCGTGGCGGCCATCGTTGGCTTGACGGGCTGGTTGCTGGGCAAGCCCCCGCTCGAAATGTTCCTCGTCGGAATCTCGCTGGCAGTGGCCGTGGTGCCCGAGGGTCTGCCGGCGGTGGTGACGATCGCGCTCGGACTCGGTGCGCGCACGATGGCGCGCAAGCGGGCGCTCTTGCGGCGGCTGCAAGCGGCCGAAACCCTTGGCTCGGCCAGCGTCATTTGCACCGACAAGACCGGCACGCTCACGCAGAACGAGATGACGGTCAAGGCGATCTGGCTGCCGGGGGCCGCAAGCATCGAGGTAAACGGGGACGGCTACGCGCCGGAGGGCGATTTCCGCCTCGGCAATGAGCCGCTCGAAATCCAGGCCCGGCCCCGCCTGCTGGCGCTGCTCGAATCGGGATTGCGCTGCAATCACGCCCGAATCTACCAGGAGGAGGGCCGGTGGCGGCGCCTCGGCGAGCCGACCGAAGCGGCGCTGGTCGTCGCCGCGGCCAAGGCTGGGCTGGAGGCGGAGCCGCACGCGGAAGTCGCGGCCGAATTCCCCTTCGACTCCGACCGCAAGAGAATGACGGTGGTCGAATCGAAAGCCGGCGCGCTGATCGCGCACGTCAAGGGCGCCCCGGAAATTCTCCTGGAACGTTCCGCGTATTTGCTCGACGGCTCGGGCGAGCGCCCGATTACGCCCGCCGATCGAACAGCAATTCTCGCCGCCCGCGACGAGATGGCCAGGCATGAATTGCGCGTGCTGGCGATTGCCCGGCGGCACGTGCCGCCGGGCACGCCGCTCGAGGCCGACAGCGTGGAGCAGAAATTGATCTTTCTCGGTCTTGCCGGAATGATCGATCCGCCGCGGCCGGAGGTTCCCGAAAGCATCCGCCAGGCCCAGGCGGCCTCGATCAAGATCATCATGATGACGGGCGATGCGCCCGCCACGGCCACCGAGATCGCGCGCCGGATCGGCTTGCGGGTGGACCGCGTCGTCACGGGGCCCGAACTCGCCCGGATCGGCGAGGAGGAACTCAAGGCCGCGCTCAAAAGCAACGTCCTGTTCGCGCGAATCAGTCCGGAAGACAAGATTCGAGTGGTGGCCGCCCTGCAGCAACTCGGTCACATCGTCTGCATGACCGGCGACGGCGTCAACGATGCGCCAGCCTTGAAAAAGGCCGACATCGGCGTGGCCATGGGCCTGCGCGGCACCGATGTCGCCAAAGACGCCTCCGATCTGGTGCTGACCGACGACAACTTCGCCTCGATTGTCGGCGCAATCGAGGAGGGCCGCCGGCAGTGGGACAACATCCGGAAATTCGTCCGCTACCTGCTCTCCTCGAATATGGCCGAGGTGATCGCTATTTTCTTCAATACGCTCCTGGGCGGACCGCTGATCCTGCTTCCCGTGCAAATTTTGTGGATCAACCTGGTAACCGATGGCGTAACCGCTCTGGCGCTGTCGGCCGAGCCGGCTGGCAAGGAAACCCTGCGCCGGCCGCCCCGGCCGGTCGGCGAGCCGATCCTCAGCTGGGCGGGATTCGCGACCATTCTCTCGCTAGGCGCCTATTTGGGCTTCGGCACGCTCTGGCTATTCCATCATTACCTGGCCAGGGGGGCGGGCGGGTCCGCGGTCGCATCGACGATGGCGTTCTGCGGGCTGGTGATGCTGGAGGAAGTGAACGTGTTCAATTTCCGTTCGCTCGGCGAGCCGCTCGGGGCAATCGGCTATTTGACGAATCGCGGATTGCTGGCGGCGTGGGTCGCCACGGTGGCATTGCAGGTTTCGACGATGTACGTGCCGTTTTTCCAGCGGGTGCTTCATACGACGCCGCTCTCGCTTGCCGATTGGGGCCTGATCGCGGCCTTCTGCCTTCCCGTGCTGCTGGTGCCCGAAGCGATCAAATCGATCCGCTGGCGGGCGCGCACGGCCGCGCGCGCCGCGGCCTAGCGGGCTGGGCCTGCCGGCCCCGAGCGGTCCATCTTGTATTTTTCCCTTCTTGACTGTCCCCTGCTTCGGGCGTAGGTTGATTTCGCTTCCGCTGCGCAAGGTGCGCGTACCGGCTGGGGCAGAGACTCTGGGCGGGCAATGGCACTTCAATACAAACAATGAATCGCGTTGGGGGCACCCATGCATATCACGCGTTGGATTGGCAGTACCCTGCTGATCGCCATTTCCCTCCTGCTTGGATCACCCGCGCCGGCCCGCGCCAATCAAAACTGGCTACCCATCAATCCCTCTGACCTGACGTTGAAGGATAATCCGGCCAGTCCCGGCTCGGATGCCATGATTCTCTACCGCGAGGAGATTCTGAACGAACCGCGGAATCTGCGGAGCGAATACGACCGAATCAAGATCTTCACGCAAAAAGGGAAACAATGGGGAAATGTGGAGATTCCCTACGATCCGGACTACGAGGGGATCGAATCGATTCACGCGCGGACGATTCTTCCGACCGGCGCCGTCGTTCCCTTTACCGGCAAGGTATACGACAAAATCGTCGTCAAGGCCGGCGGAGTGCAGGTCTACGAAAAATCCTTCAGTCTGCCCGATGTGCAGCCCGGCTGCATCATCGAATACGCGTACGATGCGGCAATCGAGCCCGATCACTACCTCTCCCTCATCGATTTGGACGTGCAACGGGATCTTTTCACCCGGGAAGCCAAATTCGCCTTCGTTCCGATTTCCGACATCGATGAGACCGGAAAAGGCTACTACGGCTGGCGCACGCTTTTTCTGCCCAACACAGATAAGCCGCTGTGGCACAACGGAAGCTATCTCCTGGTGGTCCACAACGTCCCGGCCCTGAAGAGGGAGCCGTATATGCTTCCGGAGGAGATGATTCGCGGCCGGCTGGAATTTTTCTACGTCAACCATGGGAATACGCCACCCAAGAAGTATTGGAAGGAGCAGGGCAAGAAGTGGGATAGACAGCTCAGTTCGTTCATCAACAGGAAAAAGGTTCTCGATCAGGCGCTGGCAACCATCGTCCAGAAAAGCGGCACGCCCGAGGCGAAGCTCGAGAAAATTTACGCGCGCGTCCAAAAAATCCGGAACCTATCCTTCGAGCCCTCGATGTCGCCGCAAGTGATGAAGCAGGAGGGGATCGTCAGCAATCGGAATGTCGAGGATGTGCTCAAGCACGGCTATGGGACGTGGCAGGACGTCAACGATCTGTTTGTCGGCCTGGCCCGGGCCGCCGGAATGGATGCGACGCTGATCTACCTGGCCCCGCGGGATCGGGTCATGTTCGTGCCGGCCTACGAAGATCCCGACGAACTGCAAACCAACGTCGTCGAAGTGAAAGCGGGTTCCCAAACCTGGTACCTCGATCCGAGCTCACCCCAATATCCGTTCGGCCTGCTTCCCTGGCCCGAAACCGGAGTGCCGGCCATGTTGCTGACAAAGGACGGGGGCGAGGTAATCAGCGTACCTGGCGCGGACGCCGGCCAGGCGCAGATCCTCCGCCGCACAAAGATCATTCTCGGTGCGGATGGGTCGCTAACCGGCACGATCGAAGTCGATTACACCGGGCAGGAGGCGGCCATCCGGCGCCAGGCCGACCGCAACGACGACGAAACCGGCCGGCGCAAGGCGTTGCACGACGAAATCCAGGACTGGCTGCCGGAGGGCGCAACCTTCCAGATCACCCAGATCGAGAACTGGAACGACACATCGAAACCGCTCCGCGTCGAAGGGACCTTGAAATTCCCTCCCTTCGGCAACCGGATGTACGGCGGCGTGATTCTGCCGCTCTCTTTCTACGGGTCAGCGCTGACAAGCTCCTTCACATCCACCGAGCGGGTGAACGACATCTATTTTCATTTCCCCTTCCAGGTGCTGGACGACACATCGATCCATCTCCCCAGCGGCATCCGGGTGGAAAGCCTTCCGAAAGTGCCCGGCCTGGCGCGAGGCGCGATTCAGTATCAGATCGTCGCGGACGCGCAGGCCGGGACGGTGCACATCACCCGCAAGCTGGCCGTGAATGGAATTGCCTACCCGGTGAAATACTATCCGGCGATCCGCACGATATTCCGTCTGGCAAAGGCTGGCGATGCGCAAGATATCGTTCTGGAATCGACCGTTGCGGCGCGGCAAAAGTAGCGGACTTCCCCTGGCCGTCGCGCTGGTGGTGGCGGGATGCGCGTTGCCCGTGCGGGCGGGCGTCAAAGTACCCGAGTGGCTGGCCCAAGCGGCGCGGCAACCCACACCGGCATGGATCCCCAAGGATGCCAAGGCCGTCGCGCTCTATTCCGAACGGCAAACGAGGGTGAATCCCGACGGCGCGGTGGAAACCCTCGTTCGCGAAGCCTACCGAATCCTTCGGCCCGAAGGCAGAGATTTCGGCCAGGTTCAGGTGTATTTCTCCAACAAGAGGCCGCTCAAATCTATCGAGGGTTGGTGCATTCCCTCCGAAGGCAAGCCCTTGCACGTGGGCCGCAAAGAAGCGGTTGAAATGAGCGGAGGAACGGACTGGGAACTCTACGACGACGCCAGAGCGGAAGTCTTGACGATTCCCGCGGCGGACCCGGGAAACGTCGTCGGCTACGAGTATGTGAAGAAGGGAGCCCCGCTCATTTCCCAGGACGAATGGTGGTTTCAAGAGCGGGTGCCGGTGCTCGACGCCCGTTATTCGCTGAGCATTCCCGGCGGCTGGAATTTCGCCGCGTATTGGGCCAATCATGCACCCGTCGAGCCGGCCTCGGACGGGCCGGGCGAGTACGTTTGGGAGCTGCACAATATCCCCGCGGTCGCCATCGAAGACCACATGCCGGACTGGGGCAGCATCGCCGGGCGCATGGCGGTGAAATACGACGCGCCGGGGAACCAAGCCCAGGTGGAGCAGGCCGGCTCGTGGCGCGCTATGGGCCTCTGGTACGACCAACTCACGGCCGGCAGCCGCGATCCCACGCCGGCGATTCGCCAGCAGGTGGCGGCGCTCACCGTCGGCGAGTCCACCCCTCTCGATCAGATTCGTGCCATCGCCACCTACGTCCAGCAAAACATCCGCTACGTCGCCATCGAAATCGGCGTTGGCGGATACCAGCCGCACCCGGCCGGGCAAGTTTTCACAAACCAGTATGGAGATTGCAAGGACAAGGCGACGCTGCTCTCGTCGATGCTGGCGGTCATTGGCGTGAAATCCTACTACGCGGTCGCGCAAACCGATCGCGGCGTCGTGCGGAGCGATTTCCCGCTGCTCACCAGTTTCGACCACATGATCCTGGCGATCCAGCTCCCCGCCGGCACGAAGTCCGGGCTCTTCGCCACGGTCAACGATCCGAAGCTCGGCAAGCTGCTCTTCTTCGATCCTACCGACGAATACACCCCCTTCGGCTATCTGCCCTCGGAGCTTCAGGACAACCGGGTGCTGCTGGTGACGCCCGGTGGCGGCGAACTGGTTCATCTGCCGCTCGTGCCGCCGACGGCGAACCGGCTGATGCGCATGGGCACCTTCACGCTCGAGCCAAATGGCTCCTTGTCGGGAAGCGTCGAGGAAATGCGCTGGGGCGGGCCGGCGGCAACGGGACGCGCGCGATATCTGGAAGCGGATCCCGCCGACCGCGGCAAGATCATAAACGGTTTTCTGGGCGAATTTTTAGACAGTTTCAACCTGCTGTCGGCGAGTCTCGGCAATTTGAATCAAGCGAACAGCGATTTGGGCATCCAGTACCGGTTCGTCGCTCAAGACTACGCCTCGGTCGAAGGCAATCTGGTGCTGTTGCGGCCCGCGGTCCTCGGCGGCAGACCGGCGGTTCCGGCAATCAAAACAAAGCGCAAGTATCCGGTGGAGCTTCCCGGGACGCTGCTCGAAACCGACGATTTCCGGATCACCTTGCCGCCCGGTTACACAGTCGGCCAGTTGCCTCCCCCCGCCACGGTCGACGGCGGCGCCATCTCCTACCGCAGCGCCATCACGGAACAAGGAAACGTTCTCGAATACAAGAGCACCTACATCGTCAACCAGGTCGTCGTTCCCACGAGCGAGCTTTCCCGCCTTCGCGCCGCCGACGAGCAGATCGCCGCCGACCAGGGCATCAACATTGTTCTTCACCAAACGACGAATTGATCCCGGCTCCGGTCCGCGCGGCCGCGTGAGCGGCGCAATGAACGCGATCCGGCCCATGCGGTGAACGCGCGATGTTCTGGATGATCCTCTTCTTCGCCGGCGGCGGCATCTGCCTGTATCTGGGAGCAGAAAGTCTGGTGCGCGGCGCTTCGCGTATCGCGCATGCGCTCAGCGTCGATCCGCTGCTGATCGGGATCACGATCGTCGGCTTCGGCACGTCGGTGCCGGAGATGGTCATCTCGGTCATGGCTTCGGCCGAAAACCGGCCGACCGTTGCGTTGGGAAACGTTCTCGGGAGCAACGTCGCCAACATCGGTCTGATTCTTGGCTTGACGGCGGCTCTGGCCGCCGTGCCCGCCCCGCGCCGGCTGGCCAGACGCGAAGTGGCGTTCATGCTGGCCGCAACCGCGATTTTCTATCTGCTCTGCTGGCGGGGCCGCATCGACCGCATCGATGCCATACTGCTGCTCGCCGGGCTGGTCTGGTTCACGGTGAGCCTGGTGCGCTGGACGATGCGGGAATCGACCGTGGCGGCCGAAGTCCGGCGGGACGCATTCCGGGAATACCGCCAGGGGCTCGGTCTCGAACGCGACCTCGGTTTGGCCCTGGGCGGCATTGGCGGGCTGGTTCTCGGCGGGCACCTGTTCGTGCGGGCCGCGGTGGTGCTGGCGCGAACGACCGGCGTCAGTGAGGTGGTGCTTTCGGCGACGATCATCGCAGTCGGCGGATCGCTGCCCGAACTGGCCACCTCGTTGGTCGCCACGCGGCACCATCGCAGCGAGCTGCTGCTCGGAAACCTGGTGGGCAGCAACGTGTTCAACATTCTCGGCGCGATGGGGCTGGCCGCGCTCGTGCGCCCCATCGTCCTGAAAGTTTCCCCTCTCAGCCTGGAATTTCTCGGGTTGCTGGCGTTTTCCGCAGTCCTGGCGCTTCTGGTATGGCAGGGCAAGCGCGTGAGACGGGTCCAAGGGACATGCCTGCTGGCCGGCTATTGCATTTTCGTCGTGCTCCTGTTCACCGTTTAGCCGGCGGCAAATCCGGCAGGGCGGGAAGAAGCAGGATGCGCGGATCCCCTCGACATCCAAACGAGGGAAACCTCAGGGCTGTTTGTCCCCGCCCTCCGATTGCCGCATCGTGCTTTGCGAATCGACCCAGATGCTCACTCTCTGGTGACCGTTGCTGACGGTCACCTGCGTCGCGCCGCGGGAATGCTCGAGCGCCAGGATCGCCGCTTCCAAATGAAGTTCGTGCGGATTCCCCGAGGAAACCAGCGCCGCGGCCACCGTCCAGGGAACGGCAACGTCGATAATTCGCCCTTCGCCCCGGTTGCTGGCCACATGGACGATCAGGTCTCCCTCTCGCTTAGCCACGCGCACGATCCGGCCGGGCTGCTGGATGCTGACGAATTCACCATCGGGCACGTTCTTGAGCGCGCCCAGCATCTGCATGACATCGACGCCATTTACATCGAAACTCCCCACCCGAATCCGGCCGTCATGCAGGCTGCCGCTGCTGATTGCCGGAAGCACCTGGGCGGCGACGGAAACAGGAAGGTTGATGCTGACATTGCGCTGCTTATCGGCGTTGTCGACCCGCACGTGCAGGTAGCGTACGGCAGGCGCGGCCCAGGCTGCCGCCGCCATGAAGACAAGCGCGAGAACTGGCAGAATCCTTTTCATCACCCGAGACCTCCTCGCTACACACGGAACCGGACATACGGAGGTTTGATGCAAGAACTCCCCCGCGCGGATACAGGGCGACCGTGCCGCCCGGTGCCGGCACGCAGTGGCAAGGCTCCTCCAACTGGCAAGGCCCGAACTGGCTAGTGATGTGGAGCCAAGGGAAGGGCCCGGGAAGGCCGGGCCGCAACCGCCGAAACAGCCAGGGTGGGAACATTCCGAACCGTGCGCCCGCACGCCTCCCGCGGCGTTAGACGAGGTCGATTTCTTGCCGGTATTCGGCAACCGAGACCGGCCAATGGAATTTCTCCTCCAGCGTCTTGCGCAGGGCGTTTGCGCCCGCCGGCTCGCCATGAACCAAAAACACATGTTTCGGCGCCGCCTCGAAATTGCCGAGCCAGCGCTCGACTTCCTGGCAATCGGCGTGAGCCGAAAACTGCGGCAGATCGACCACCTCGGCTCGAACGGCGACCTCTTCGCCATGCAGGCGCAGGCTGCGAACCCCGTCGAGCAGGGCCCGGCCGGGAGTTCCTTGAGCCTGATAGCCGACCAGCATCACCAGGTTGCGCCGGTCGGGCAGACGGCGAAGCAGGTGATGCACCACGCGCCCGCCCGTCGCCATGCCGCTGGCCGAGAGGATGATGCAGGGCGATTTGACGGCGTTGATCTTCTTGGACTCTTCGACCGCGCGCGTCATGTGGACTTCATGGCAATTGAGCGGATCGCCCTGCTGCTCCTCTTTCCGGAAAACCAAGCTGTGATCCTCATGATGCTTTTCGTAGAGGTCGGTGACGCTGATCGCCATGGGACTATCCAAATAGGTGGGAAGCCGGGGAATGCGCTCTTCGACTTCGAGCTGGCGGAGGATGTAAAGCAGCGTCTGTGTCCGGCCCACGGCGAAGGCAGGCACCACGATGACGCCGCGGCGCTTCACCGCCCGGTTCACCGCGTCGGCCAGCTGTTCGTTGCGCGTATCGGCCGGGTGCTCCCGGTCGCCATAGGTGGATTCGCAAACCAGATAATCGGCGCGGCGAACCGGCTCGGGGTCCTTGAGGATCGGTTGGTTGTAGCGGCCCAGGTCCCCGGTGAACACCACGACCGTCGATTTGCCGTTCTCCGTGATCTCCACCTCGATGATCGACGAGCCGAGGATGTGTCCGGCGTCGTAGAGCCGCACGGAAAATTCCGGGCTGATGCGGTAGGGGCCCTTCCGGGGAATCTCCTGAAACAGGGCCAGGGTATTTTCGGCATCCTCCACGGTATAGAGCGGCAGGGGCGGCTTGTGACGGCTGTAGCCCTTCTTCGCCGCGTAGAGAGCGTCTTCTTCCTGCAGGTGAGCGGAATCTCGCAGCAGGAGCCCGCAGAGTTCTCTGGTGGCGGCATTGGCCAGGATCGGTCCGCGAAATCCCCCGCTGACCAGCCGGGGCAAATATCCCGTATGGTCGATGTGGGCGTGCGTAAGAATGACCCAGTCGATGCTCGCGGGGTCGACCGGCAGAGTTTCCCAGTTGCGCTGGCGGACCTCCCGCTCGCCCTGGAACAGTCCGCAATCGACCAGCAGTCGCTTACCGCCGGCTTCGACCAGATGCTTCGAGCCCGTCACCGTGCCGGCGGCACCCAGAAAAATGAGTTTGGCCATATGCCCGTATTCTAATGTTGTATCTGGGGAATAGACTGATAAAGTTTGCCGATTTTTCGCAGAATGGGATCCCGGCTGTCCCGCCGGCTTGGGCGCCTCCGTTCCGGCCCGGAAGGTGCCCTAAGCGAAAAGCCGGCCACGATTCCCGGGTTGGTGATTGGCGCGATCCGGCACTTAGAAGGTGAGGCGCAAGGAGAGCTGCAGTTCCCGGGGAGCCTGAGCGCTTGAGATGGTGCCGAAGTTGGATGGCGAGGCCGTAAACATCCGGTTCGGATTGTTGAAATTCGGGTGGTTGAAAAGGTCGAACGCATCCACACGGAATTCCAGGTTCGCCCGTTCGCGAATGGCAATATTCCTCTGCAGAGAGGCGTCGAAATTGTTCAAGCCGGGCCCAAACACGTCGTTCCGGCCCGCGTTGCCATACGTATTGGGCGCCGGCGCCCGGAAACAGGAGGTATCGAACCATTCGGCCACGGTTTTGGGCCCGTTGTTCGGATTGCAAGTCACGTTCGGCCGTTGGTTGAATACGGGCGTTCCATTGTGCGCGTTGTCATAGGGCAGGTTGACGGTAAATGGCGAGCCGCTTTGCGCGGTCCAGATGCCGCCGGCTTGCCATCCGTTCAAAACGGCGTGCTGCCAGCCGCTGGAGTTTTGAAAAGCGGGGATCTGGTAGACGAAGCTGACGACGAAACGCTGCGGCACATCGAAGCTCGCAGGCCCTTTTTCCGCGGCTAAATTCGCCGGGTCCTGCGGCAAATTCGTTTCGCTATTCGTTGGGCCCGGGTTGGATGCGATGTCCATAGCCTTGGACCAAGTATAGTTGGCGTTGAAGGACAATCCGCGCCAGGTGTGCTGCATGAGCTGAACGGTGAGGGCGTTGTAACTTTCCCATCCATTCCATACAACACCGACGAACCCGCTCATTTGAGGGATGGGGCGAGAGTCGGCGGGGTTGATGCTTCCCCCGAGAGGAAAGAGATTGAGCAAGGTCTCGTTATCGGCGTGAACGGTTCGCGACCCCACGTATTGCACTTCGAACGCCGTGGAGGGCGTGAAGCTGTGCTCGACGGCCAGGTTCCACACCTCGTTATATTCCACCTTGTAATCATGGCTCACGTTGCTGGCGCTGATCGCTCCCGTATCCGGAGCCGCCAGGATATTTTCAGTCGTGTAATTCGGCATGCCGCTCGTCGCGCTCTCACTGACCGTCTTGTTAAAGAAGAAGGGCAAATTGAGCGCCGCGTTGGCATTGACGCTGTAAGCCGCCTGATTGGTGTAGATTCCAAATCCGGTTCGCAGGACGGTGTCGCTGTCCGGCAAGCGCCAGGCAATACCCAGACGCGGTGCCAGGCGCAAGGGCCGCGATATCAAGAGACTTCTGTCCCAACCGAGTTCGGATGATGTTACGTAGGGAATGGGGATCTGGGAGAGCAACGGGGCCGCGGCAGGAGAAATATTGCCTTGGCTATCGCTGGCGATAACGAACTGGCCGCCCGGGACCCGCGTGTTAACGATAGAAAAATCGTTGTTGGTGGAGTACAGAGGCTGGTTGTACTCATAACGCAAGCCGATGTCCAGCGACAAACTTGGAAGCACTTGCCAGCTGTCCTGGATATAGAGTTGGAGCCAATTCGTGCGCGCATCCAGCACACCGCTGCCTTGACCCACCTGGGCGATCGTCGGATAACCCAGCATGAAATCCGCCAGGGCGTTGCCGCCGGTTGCGTTTGCCGGGTCGGAGGACGACGTGGTCCAGTTCGGCGTGAATTGAAAGGCGCCGCGGACATTGTTCGGGCTCACCGGACTGAAATTCAGATGGAAATAATAGACGCCGAACTTCACATTGTGCGCGCCGTGTTGCCAGATGACGTCGTCGTAGATTTCCTCGTTTGAATCGATACGAGTGACGAACAAGGACGGATCGCCCATCGAGCTGAAACTGGCCAGGGAAACCGCCGGATAGCCAGTGTCCTGCGGATTGGATGTGACGCCCTCCAGACCCGCCGGGCCGGCAAAGTTGATTCCCGCGTTTTGACCGGTTTGCCCGCCGCTCACGCGCAACCAGCCGAAGCGGAGGTCGTTGTACCAATTCAAGGAAAAGATGTGCGTCCAGCCGGCGGCGATATTGTCGGTATGGGTGTGCAGGAATTGGCCGAACCCCGGAAGCAAGGACTGATTGAGCGCGCTCGAGCCGAACGGATCGAATTCGTTGCTTTGGAAAAGCGTGAACCGGCCGAACGCGCGGTCCTTCGAGGAAAAACTCTGGTCGATCCGCGCCGTGTATTGGTTCTGGCTGACCGTCGATAGCTCGGTCGCCAGCAGATTATTCGTGCTGCCCGTCAGGCCTGGCGTCGGAGGCGGAATGAGGGCCAGGATCGCCTTCGCGACGGGATCGATGTTCGAAATCGTGTCTCTGGCAAAGGGCTGCCGCGCGCCGGTCACTGCGTTCGTGGTGGAGGGGTCGTAGATGGTCGCAACGCCCTGAAAGTTTCCGCCGCGTTCGGCCGTGGTCGGAACGGTGAACAGTTGCGTTTCGGTGTTGTGAATCCTTTCCCCTTCGTAGTCCAGGAAAAAGAACGTCTTGTTCCGGAAGATCGGCCCTCCGAAGCTGCCACCGAACTGCTGCTGGTTAAACGGAGGGTTGGGGCGCGTGGGGGAATTGAAGTAATTTTTGGCGTCGAAGACGCTGTTGCGGGCGAAATCGAACAGACTGCCGTGGAAGTTGTTCGTCCCCGATTTCGTGACCACGTTGATTACCGCGCCGGATTTGCCGCCAAACTCGGCGGCGTAGGAAGTGTCGTCGATCGAGAATTCCCGAATGTCGTCGAGCGATGGACTCAGAACCAGATTATTGAAATATTCGTCGGTTACGCTGACCCCGTCGACCAGATAGAGGTTGTGCCCGGCGCGCTGGCCGAGAATACCGAATGTGGGCCCGGCCTGTGATAATGCGGCTCCGCGCGTGCCTCCGGGGTTGGTGACAATGCCCGGCGTCAGTTGCACCAATTGCATGAATTGCCGTCCGTTGAGCGGCAGGTTCACGACTTGTTTCTGCTCAATGACATTCTTAATCGCCGCCGTTTGCACCTGTAACAAGCCGGGAGTTCCTTTGACCGTCACGGTTTGCGCTCTCGCGCCAATTTGGAGGACAAAATCCTGCGTGAGGTGGTCGCCGGCGTGAACGGCGATGCTGGGGAAAACGGACTGTTTGAACGCCGATGCAGTCACGGTGAGCGAGTAATTGCCGACGGGAAGAAGCGGAAGCAGGTATTGGCCAGAGCCGTTGCTGACGGCCTTGTACTGCGACTGCGTGTCCGCTTGCCGCGCGACCACGGTGGCACCCGGGATCACCGCGCCGGAGGGATCGGTCACCCTTCCCTGGATTTGCCCCGTGTTCATTTGCCCGTAGGCAACCGCCGCGCCGCTCACAATGAAGGCCATGCCGATTAGAAAGAGACGAAGAAGACCTTTTCCACCGCGAGGTTCATGCACGAAAAAGCCGCGAAATTCGTTTCGCCTTGTCGCGATCATCAATAACGCCCCCCTGATTCCGTTTAAGACCTGATCCCGCGCTGCCGTCCCGCGTCAGCCGCCTCTCAGTGAGCCAGGAGCGGCTGCAAGCGCAACCCCCACAAATTCAAACGCCCAGCACGCTCCGAATACACCTTCGCATACCGGAAGCGAACAGGACCCACTTCGGCGCAATCCCGTGCGCCGCAAATCACGCTCTGCAAACCTAGTTAACCTACACTCGCTCGATTCATGAAGATGTAAAGATGTTGTAAAAAGCACCCGCACATCCGCGTGTCACTTTTGACGGGGGGAACGATTCCGGTCTACGTACTGGAGGCCGGGTGAGTCTCGAAACGCTGAAAGGCGAATGCAGGCAGCGCGAGCGCCGCTACCGGGAGGACGTGGACCCTGCACGACGGCACCGTCGCTCTCAGGCTCCGCAAGATCGTGCTCGGCACGAAACAAAAAATGCCAACCAAAGAGCTGGCGCTCCGCGCCCTGCAACCCTACCTGGCCAAGGCCAACAGGGCATCCATCCCGGTAGAAGCCAACCACCCCCAACCCGGTTCCACTCTCAATGCGAATTCACTCGTTCATGGACGGCTACACGGGTGCGCTGGCGAGTGGCAAGCGGCCGAAAGGCTCGCCGCGACGATTTTGTTTCCTTTTCTGAACGATCCGATTTCTCCGGAACCCATTCTTTGACGGCTTGCCTAAGCCAAGTGCAGATGAAGGGTGAATGTGCTTCCGCGGCCACGTGTGCTGGTTACGGTGAGGCGTCCTTTCATTGCTTCCACAATACTCTTCGCAAGTGGCAATCCCAAACCCGTGCCGTGAATTTGCGCTACAGACGGGCTGCGATAAAACGGTTCGAAAATATACGGCAAATCCGAGGAATCGATGCCCATGCCTCGATCCTCGACACTGATTTGGACTTCATTACCGCCCGGGCCTCGCTCGGCGGCCCGGGCCCGTATCCCAATCCAGCGTTGCTCGCCGCCATACTTCAAGGCGTTGATAAGCAAGTTCTGAAGGCATCGCGAGAGGGCAGGCAGGTCTCCGAGGACCGGCGGCAGGTCCGATGCTATGTCTTGCTCAAGGACGAACTGCGCTTCCCGTAGCAGCCTTGAGGTGCCCGACAGGGCCGCGGCAATTATTTCGTGGACCTCGAGCGGGCGCAGCGCGTAATGCCGGTGGCTCTTGGACACGGCCGCGAACAGAAGAATCTGTTCCACAAGTTCGTCGAGCTTCCGAGCATGATTCCCGATGATCGATCCGTATTGCGCCAACTGCTCCCTTCCCTCGATAACGCCGTGGGCGATGTTGTCCGCTGCGGAACAGATGACAGTCACCGGTGTTCGCAACTCATGCGAGACGTTAGCAACGAAGTCCATTTGGAGTTTGGCGACCCGCTGCTCCTGACGGTTGATAATGATCAGCATCGTTACGCAGACGACCAGCAAAAGGAGCGTCCCGAAACTGACGGCGAGATTCCGGCGGCGCAGTTCCGCTATGAAGGCCCCCAATGGCCCGCCGCGGCGATGCCTTACAATGAGCCGCCAATCTTGATCCTGAGGAGTGCCGTAAAGCAATGGAAACCAAGAAGTCTCGGCGGACGGGTCCGATCCGCTGATTTGCGCAGGCTGAAAAATATGGATCGGCGATCCCAGCGCCCGGTCTTGTATCCGGCCGAACACATCCATCGTTCCGTCTGCATTCAGCACCTTTTCGTTTCCAAAACCCAACCCGGACGAATACACCACCCGACGCAACCGAGATCTCCCCGCAACAACCGCGACCTGGTAGTCGAGACCCCTCGTGCCCTGAAAATAACGCCGCGCCAAACCTGGCAGGATTTGTTCTTTAATGCACTTCCAGCTTAACTGAATCACGAGCCATTCCTGCGTTTCCCGATGCCCGTAGGGACCCGGGGATGGGCCTGCCGCACTTCCGGCGACACGACGGAGAAGGAGGGGCATGGTGGGCTCAAAATGCCAGCGAGCCAGGGGACTAGCGGGATAGAAGTGGCTGGCGAATTCCTGATCCGAAGTATCGACGCCTCCCTCCCGCAAACCGTTGTCCGCACTTGCAGTCGAGCTTCTCGAAGGAGTCGAATACGCCGGCTGTTTCAGGCCGTCGCCAATTTTGTCAAATTCAGCCGGCCACTCGACAGGCTGAAACCGGAACGTATTTTGGTCCAGTCGAAAGGCACGGCTTCTCCCGCCGGGGGTCAGATCCAGTACATAAAGGCGGGAAATAAGGGTCGGATTGGCGGTGGCGCTTTTCCATTCCTGATATTGGCGAGCGTATCGGCTTAGGTTACCCCCTGCCCAACCTTGCCTGCCGCCGTCCATCACGAAACAGATTTCGGAGAAGTCACGCAGAAGGTTAGAATGCCAGTTGATCATCGACATCAAGAGACTGTCTGCCAGTCGGCTGCCTGTGGATTCGCTGATCTGATCGCTCAAACGATACTGCAGTGCTGATAGAACAATTACGATAATCACCGTGAGGATGATGAGCGCCGAGGATGCGGAACGCGATTTTATGGACAGTCTCATGTCACTGCATCCCAGAAGAACATTTTGGCGTTACGGTTTGAATTTATAACCGAGCCCCTGGACCGTCAGGATGAACTTGGGCTGCTTGGGGTCATCCTCCACCTTCTGGCGGAGGCTCGCTACATGCACGTCCACGGTACGAGTAAATACGTTGGCCGTGTATCCCCAGACCTGCTTTAAAAGTTCTTCCCTTGAGAGAGTCGCGCCCGGCTGTCCAATGAAATACCGGAGGAGTTGGAACTCCCGGGCAGAGAGCGCCATTGGTTTGCCGTCGCGCGTAGTTTGGGTTCCCATCAGGTCCACACAGCAGGACCCGAACTTAAACACTCCGGCTTGGCTGGTCGTCTTATTGGGTGCACGCCGCAATAGGGCTTCCAGCCGCGCAATCAACTCCGCCATGTCGAATGGCTTGACGAGATAGTCGTCGGCGCCTGTCCTGAGCCCCTTGACCTTGTCGGCCGTCTGACTGCGAGCCGTCAGCATCAGGATCGGAACAATCAGGCCCGCGCGGCGGATGTCGCGGCATACGACAAAGCCGTTCTTGCGTGGCAACATGACGTCCAAAAGGATTAAATCGAAGGGAAGCAGAGTCGCTTTTTCAAGAGCCTCGACCCCGTCCACCGCGCAATCTACAGCATATCCGACGCTCCGCAAACGGTCGCCAACCGTCAGCCGTAGCGCTTCCTCGTCTTCGACAAACAGAATACTCCCCCGCATCACCCACTCGCCTAATGCGCCAGTTTACTACACCCTTTGATTCGGCAGAGCAACCCCGGCCGCCTGCCGCGTGCCTGACCAGCCTTCGTAACAAGAATATACGGCTTGCAAAAATAGCAATGACAGAGCGAACTCCCTTCGGCAGGGCACGGGGCGATGTCGATTAGATAATTCTACAAGTAACGAGGTGTCTTTTAGAATAATTAGGGACTTGCGGCTTCGTGGCCGTCGGGCGCAAGGACCACTCGGTGCAACCTTCGTCGCGCAGGGAATCACCCTTCCCGCCAGTGCACTTGCGCCGGGGGAGGGATTTCAGCGGCCGTAAAGCTGAACCTCTAAGTCTTTATATTCCAGTCGAATACGAGAACTAGCTCGACGAAGGCGCGCTCACTTATGGTATAATAAGCGTGAGATTGTTGCTCTGATGAAGCCTTTGGATTCGTTCAAAGGGGCTGCTGGTGACAACCCGCAGCCCCTTTTTCGGTGTACGGCTGGGGGCGTTCGGAGACGGCAATCAGCTTAAGAGAAAAGAAGGTATCGAAAAAGTGAGAGAACAAGGAATTGTGAAGTGGTTCAATGCCAGCAAGGGCTTTGGGTTCATTCAGCGCCAATCTGGCGAGGACGTTTTCGTCCACTACTCCGCCATTCAGGGCGACGGCTACAAATCCCTGAATGAAGGACAGGCGGTCGAATTCGAAGTCACCAAGGGCCCCAAGGGTCTGCAGGCGTCGAACGTCACCAGCCTCTAAGTAAGAAGGGCGCGAGTTTCACGCTTTGGCGGGACTCGCGCCCCCTTTCCTTGTGCGTCGCCCAGTAGCGGTCCTTTCCAAATTGCCGAGGAGGCTTGATGAAGGTTCTCGCAGAGGGACTCTACGTCAAACATTTTCAATACGGATGTGGAGTGATCACCGAATCGAATGAGGAACGCACCTCGATCGACTTCGATCTTCATGGTCTCAAGAAATTCGTTACCAGCATGATGGTTGTCGAGCCCGCCGAGGGAACTCCCCCGAAACGGCCGGGCAGCAAGCGCCGCAAGAAGACCGTTGCCGTGGCAGCAGCAGTATCCCACGCAACAACGAAGTAAGCAGCCAGCAGATTAACGGCCCGCGCAGCAGGCTTGCGCCGCGGTCTAACTTTTTTCGAGTTTTTCCTGATTCCTTTTGGAACATTGCGGGATCAACCCCGCCCTTGCGAGCGAGGTTTGCCCGGCCAGCTGCCGGCACTTTCCCTCCCGGCGCATCCCCTGCGGATTAGCCGCGCCGTTCGCGCGCCGAGCGAGCCCGTTTTTGCTCCCGGTATTCCCGCCAAGTTAACCCCACGATCAGAAGATCGAACAGAGTGAGCAACCCCAAGATGATGGAATGGGTATGAGCAAACCTGCCGGTCTGGTAAACGATGAATGCGCCGAGCACAACGATCATCAGTGGATAGGCCCAAAGGCGACCGAACCACAGGGCGAGGACGAGCGCAACCTTCGTCAACCCGTGCGAGAGCAAGAAGGCCCCGGCAAACCACTTGCTCGCTTCCAAGCTCCGGGAGGCGCCAATCAGATGGTTCGCGAGGAACGCATGGGGATTGGCGGCAAGCTCGTGCCGAAAAAGCACGCGGAGAATTCGCTCGGCCGACACGGGATCGAGCAGCCATACCAGCACGGCGCCGAGGGTTTCGAGCGCGCCGTCGATTCCCTTCACGAGGATGCCGATTCGGAAAGTTTCGTGAAGAAGCTTTTCGCGATTGAGCTTCATGGCCCTTGGGCCGCAATAGGGAAAGATGCGGACAGCCAACCGAGCGTAGCGGAAGCGAGTAGGAAAACCAAAGAAAAATGAGCGAATTCGCCGCGCCGAGCAAAGCATCGTGAAAAAGTGCCGGTCGGCAGGGATGGAGCGGGGTTCTCTGGAAGTGTGGCGCAGTCCGAGAAAGGAGAACGGAAATGAGCAACTTAAGTGAATTGCTGAACTACTTCAACTCGCGCTTGGAACGGGATATCTCGGAACTGCTGACGCGCCCGGTGGGACGGCCGAGCCCAGCCATTGGTCCGGTACAAGGGCTTTCTCTACCAAGCGGCGAGTTGGAAGAGAGCGCGACGGGTGGTGGCAAAGGTGGAGTCCCATTTCGGGGAGTTGTTCCCACCAGTGGGGTTCATCGTGACCAACCTGGAGACACCGAGCCGGGCGCTAGTACGCTTCTACAACAAGCAAGGGACGGCGGAGCAGTGGATCAAGGAAGGCAAGCAGGCGGTGAAGATGACGCGGCCTTCTTGCCATCGGTTCCGCTCGAAGCAAGTCCGGCTGGCATTGAGCCCTGTTGGCTTACAACTTGGAAAATCCGTGGCGGCAGATGGCACTGCCGCAGAGGATTGAGAATTGGTCCCTGACGTGCTCGCAATAACTGGTGAAGACCGGGGACGGTTGGTGAAACATGCCCGCTACTACTGGCTTCTGCTGGCGGAAGGACATCTGAATCGACGGCGGTTCGGAGCGATGCTGGGCCGGATCGCGGTGTTATCGCTACGGACGGGATAGAGATCTGGTGGCCAAGGCAGCAGCGCAATCTGTCTACAGCGGGGTTGGGGTACGGAGAGGTGTTGCAAAAGTACGCCACAAATGGGCAATTTTGGGCTGTGCTGGTGTGGATGGCAAACCGTGGGGGATGCTCCCGAAGAAAATCGCCTTACAGTATGCGAACAAGCGAGACGCATGTACCATGGTGCTCCTTTCAAAACCACAATGGAAATCCTGATCAAGAGGCCTTGTAAGAACTTGGCGGCCTGCAATGTCGAATCCCCGGAATGAACAAGCATCAACCGCCGACCATCATCCTTCCTGAACTGCAAGAGCCGATCCGCGCGGAACTTTTCAGCTCGGAGCGGCTTGAACAGCATGCCAAAAGCCTTGCAGCGGCGCAGACCGTTACGAAGGAAGCCAGCAGGGGCCGTCCGCTGATCCCGCGCGTCCTGGACAATGGACGCGTGCTGCACCACTCCTACCGGGCGGTTGCGCGGGCGATACGCGACGAGCATGCGATCACACCCGCGGCGGAGTGGCTGGTGGATAATTTCCACATCGTTGATGAACAGCTCCGAGAGATTCGGGACGACTTGCCGGCCGGCTACTATCGCAGCCTCCCCAAGCTCGCCTCGGGCCACTTGGAGGGCTATCCGCGCGTCTACGGCGTCGCTTGGGCTTTCGTGGCGCATACCGATAGCCGATTCGACCCGGAAGTTCTACGCCGCTTCGTGGCAGCCTATCAGCGAGTCCAGCCGCTCACCATAGGTGAGCTCTGGGCGGTAGCCATCACTGTTCGCGTGGTGCTGGTGGAAAATCTGCGCAGGATCGCGGAACGAATCGTCCGCGACAGGGCAAATTGCCAGGAGGCTGACGCGCTGGCAGATAGCTTGCTTGGTTCGGGCAGCCAGCCCGCCATCCAGCTGGCGCTCCGGCGGCTTGAGAAAGCCCCTTTGGAGACGGCATTCGCCGTGCAGCTTGTCCAGCGCTTACGGGATTTGGACCCTAAGGTTGGCCCCGTTCTGCAATGGCTCGATCAGCGTCTAGCTCTTGCGGGAACAACCGCTGATGAAATGGTTCGCGCCGAACACCAGCAACAAGGGGCCATGAGCGTCACGGTGCGCAACATCATCACCAGCATGCGCTTGGTTTCCGCCTTTGATTGGCAGGAATTCCTTGAAAGCGTCAGCCTCGTGGACGAAATTCTCCGCAAGGATACTCCCTTCGCCGAATTGGATTTTTCCACGCGCGATAAGTACCGGCACGCCATCGAAGATCTCTCGCGTGGATCCAGCCACTCGGAAATGGAAGTCGCCCGACTTGTCGTCCGCCGCGTCAAGCAGGCCATGCGCGATCCGATCGAAGGCTCGCGCAATGGTCCCGATGTCGACCAGGAGCGGAGGGCGGAGCCCGGCTACCATCTCATCTCTCGCGGACGCCCCGCGTTTGAGCGCGACATCGGCTTTCGTGTCTCGGGAAAGCTCCGGATCCTCCGCCTCTATGTCCGGACCGCGATTCCGGGCTATCTGGGCACCATTGCTATCGTGACAGCAATCATCCTCGCGCTGCCGCTATTGCCTGCGCGAGAAACAGGCATGGCTACGGCAGGTCTCTTGCTCCTCGCCTTGCTCGCCGCTGTACCCGCCTCCGATCTGGCGATTGCACTCGTCAACCGCGCGGTCATCGCTCTGCTTGGACCGCAGACACTCGCGCGGATGGAATTGCGCGATGGCATTCCCGGGGAATTGAGAACGATCGTCGTCGTCCCCACGCTGCTGACCACGCCGGCAGAAGTCGAGGAGCAGGTCGAGCGGCTGGAAGTCCATTACCTGGCAAACGCAGAGGGAGACCTTCGTTTCGCCTTGCTATCCGATTGGCTCGATGCGCCTTCGGAAACGCTCCCGGGCGACGACGATCTGCTCGCCGTCGCAAGCAATGGTGTCGCGCGCCTCAACAAGCAATACGGTCCGGCGCCCGACGGTGGCGAACGGTTTCTTCTCTTCCATCGCAAACGAGTGTGGAATGAGTGCGATGGGAAATGGATGGGCTGGGAGCGCAAGAGGGGCAAGCTGCATGAACTGAACCGGTTTTTGCGCGGTTCCACGAATACGACGTTCCTGCCCATCGGCGGGCGCCCGCCAGTCAACGTCGCCGGCGTTCGCTACGTCATCACGCTTGACGCCGACACGCGCCTGCCGCATGGCGCCGCCGCTCGTCTCGTCGGCACCATGGCGCACCCTCTCAACCGGCCGAGTTTCAGCGCCCGCCAGGGGCGTGTTGTCGAAGGCTATGCGATCGTGCAACCGCGAATCACGCCTTGTCTGCCCTTTGAGCACTTGAGTTCGATATCTCAAAGAGTGTTTTCCGGCCCGAGTGGCATCGATCCGTATTCGTCCGCCGTGTCCGATGTCTACCAGGATCTATTCCAAGATGGCTCTTACACCGGCAAAGGGATTTACGACATCGACGCATTTGAAGCGGCCTTGGCGGGCAAAGCACCGGCCAACGCGCTCTTGAGCCACGACCTCTTTGAAGGCATTTTTGCCCGGGTTGCCCTGGCCACGGACATCGAGCTGTTCGAGGAATTTCCGTCGCGTTACGAGGTGGTCGCGGCACGCCAGCATCGTTGGGCACGCGGCGACTGGCAACTTTTACCCTGGCTTTTCGGGCGCGGCTACGGTGAGCCGAGAAAACCTGTCCCGATTCCAACAATCGGCCGCTGGAAGATCTTCGACAATCTGCGCCGCACGCTCGTGGCGCCCGCCGCATTTCTTACGTTGGTCGCCGGGTGGCTTCTGCCGGCCGCCTCTCCCTGGGTATGGACTCGATTCATTATCGCTACCGTTGCGATTCCCGCACTCCTGCCATTCCTCATCGGACTCAACCCGCGCCGTAGAGGTATTTCCCTGCGAAGCCATTTTCGCAACGTGCTCGGAGATCTCGTGCTCGGCGCGTCCCAAATCGGCCTGACCTTCGCATTTCTCGCATACCAGTGCTGGCTGATGTCCGATGCGATTCTGCGGACACTCGGCCGTTTGTTTATCACGCACAGGAATCTGCTGGAATGGGTGACGGCGGCGCAGTCTGAAACTTCAGCGGGATCCCGGCTGTCCGTCGCATACAAACGCATGGCGGGTGGTCTTGCTTTGGCCGTTGCGGTGTTCCTCGCGCTGCTCTTCGCGCATCGCCAGGCCTGGGTCGTGGCGACCCCATTCCTTCTTTTCTGGGCCGCAGCCCCTGCCATTTCGCTCTGGATTGGCCGTGTGCCACGGTCCCTTGGGGAAAGACCCTTGCCGCTGGCCGATCGGCAGGCTTTCCGCTTGATTGCTCGCCGGACGTGGCGTTTCTTCGAAGTGTTTGTTTCTCCCGAGGACCATGCCCTCCCTCCCGACAATTTTCAGGAAACTCCTGATCCCGTTGTCGCGCACCGAACCTCGCCCACAAACATTGGACTTTATCTTCTTTCCACGGTGTGCGCCCGGGACTTCGGATGGCTAGGGACGCTGGCCACGGTGGAGCGCCTGGAAGCGACGCTGGCGACCATGAGCCGGATGGAGTTGTTCCGCGGACACTTCTATAACTGGTACGACACTCGCGATCTTCACCCGCTCGAGCCCAAGTACATTTCCTCGGTGGACAGCGGGAATCTCTCCGGGCATTTGCTAGCCCTCAGAAACAGTTGTTGGGAACTGATCGAAAAATCATCGGTGGGTCCCAGTCTCATCGCCGGAATGGAGGATATGCTTCGGCTACTGAGCGACGCGCTCGGCAAAATCCCCGACTCGCCTCGCACTCACATCGTCACGCGGAAACAACTGAGCGATGTTGTCGATGCGATGATGGCCGCGCTTCGTTCCCTCCCCGTTGAATCCGTGGATTGGGCGAACTGTTTCCAGGAATGGAGGGCGCAAGCCCGGACCGTGGCCGACATTGCCCAGGCCCTCGCCCAGGAGCATGGTGGTGGCCCCGAGTCGGAATTGCGCACCTGGGCCGATGCCCTCAGGGATTGTGTCGAGAGCCATGTCCGGGATGCCGAAATCCTGATTCCCTGGGTGCGACTGGACCCGAATGACGTTGCGAGCATGGCCAAGGACCTTCCAGACCGGGCGCCCGAATGGAAGGCAATCCAGATGTCCCTGCGTTTCGTTCCCACGCTTGCCGAGGCACCCGACAGATTTGTCGCTGTTCTCTCTCAGCTTTCTGCGCTGCGCGCTCGTCTGACTGGCAGTTCTCCTGAAGATCGGAAAACGATCGCGCTGATCGATGCCCTGGCCGATGCGCTCAGGCTTTCCGCCGCCGATGCAGCCAGCCTCATGCGCCGTCTTTCGGCGATTGCCGTGACGACCGGGAACATCTTCCAGGCGATGAGGTTCGATTTTCTGTTTGACGATGCGCGTAAGCTTTTCTCGATTGGTTATCGCATCTCCGATGGAAGTTTGGACCCCAATTGCTATGACTTGCTTGCTTCCGAGGCGCGCCTGACAAGCTTCATCGCCATCGCCAAAGGCGAAGCACCGCGCTCTCACTGGTTTCACCTGGGCCGGGCGCTCACGCCCGTGGGCCGGGGTTCCGCGCTCATCTCCTGGGCAGGCTCGATGTTCGAATACCTCATGCCGGCGCTTGTGATGCGTTCCCCAGGGGGGAGCCTGCTGAGCCAGACCTACGAACTCGTTGTGCGTCGTCAAATGGAATACGGCAGGGAGCGCGGCGTGCCCTGGGGAGAGTCGGAGTCGGCATTCAATGCACGCGGCATCGACTTCGCCTATCAATACTCCAGTTTTGGAGTGCCGGGACTCGGACTCAAAAGGGGCCTGAGTGAGGATGTCGTCATCGCGCCCTATGCTACCGCCCTTGCCGCCATGATTGACCCTGCTGCGGCATTGCAAAACTTTTACCGGCTCGAAAAAGCAGGCGGAAACGGCGCTTTCGGCTTCTATGAAGCCCTCGATTACACCAGCTCCCGCCTTCCCGAAGGCGAAACCGTGGCTGTGGTGCGTACCTACCTCGCACACCATCAGGGCATGTCGTTGATTGCCATCGCTGACCTGCTGAGCGACGGCGCGATGCGCAGCCGTTTTCACGCCGAGCCCATGGTGCGGGCCACCGAACTGCTTTTGCAGGAGCGCACGCCGCGCGACGTGCTGATTGCGCGGCCGCGCGCGGAAGAAGTTTCTGCCGCAGCGCAGGTGCGTGAACTGCTTCCCCCGGTGCTCCGGCGATTCACCAGTCCGCACGGTACTGTTCCCCGAACCCATCTGCTTTCCAACGGGCGATACGCCGTCATGCTGACCGCTGCGGGTTCCGGCTATAGCCGTTGGCGCGATATTGCCGTGACGAGGTGGCGGGAAGATGCCACACGTGATTGCTGGGGCAGCTATATATTTCTATGTGATGCGCGGTCGGGCGAAGTCTGGTCAGCCGGCTATCAGCCCACCGGCGTTGAAGCCGACTCCTACGAAGTGTCCTTCACCGAAGACCGCGCCGAATTTGTCCGGCGAGACGGCACGCTGACCACCACTCTTGAGGTCGTCGTGTCGCCCGAGGACGACGCCGAGATGCGCCGCGTTTCCATCGCCAATTCGGGCACGAGCGTGCGGGAGATTCAGGTTACCTCATACGCCGAGATTTGCCTCGCATCCCAGGCGGCCGATGCGGCCCATCCGGCGTTTTCGAACTTATTCGTGGAGACCGATTTTGACCCCGAACTTGGCGCGCTCCTGGCAACCCGCCGCAGGCAATCCGACAAGGAGGTAGCTGTATGGGCCGCGCACGTGGCCGTCGTCGAGGGCGAAACCGTCGACCCCCTCCTTTTCGAGTCGGACCGCTCGCGGTTTATCGGGCGAGGACACGACGTGTGCAACCCCGTTTCGATTATCGACGGACGCCCTCTTTCGAATACGATGGGTGCTGTACTCGATCCGGTGTTCAGCCTCAGGCGCACTGTCCGCATTCCGCCGGGGGCCACCGCGCACGTTGTTTTTTCCACCATCGTCGCACCGACCCGGGAGCAGGTGATGGAACTCGCGGACAAGTATCGTGGCGCCGCGACATTCGGTCGCACGCTCGCGCTGGCATGGACGCAAGCGCGCGTGCAACTCCATCACCTGGGTATCACTCTCGACGAAGCCAACTTATTCCAGAGGCTTGCAAACTCCGTGTTGTACTCGGACGCTTCCCTGCGACCCTCCTCCGGCGTTCTCGGCGGCGCCAGACTTCACCGATCCGCGTTGTGGGCGCACGGGATCTCCGGCGATCTGCCCATCGTTGTTGTGCGCATTGATGAAACGGAAGATGTCGAGGTCGTGCGGCAATTGCTCCGCGCCCATGAATACTGGCGTACCAAGCTATTATCCGTCGATGTGGTCGTCATGAATGAAAGGGCCTCCTCCTACGCCCAGGAGTTGCAGGCATCCCTGGATCAACTCGTGCGCGGAAGCCGATTGCGCCTTTCTCCGCACACCGCGAACGTGCACGGCAGCATTTTCCTCCTCCGGGCGGATCTCCTCTCTCCGCTGGAGCAGACGCTGCTTCAAGCCATCGCCCGTTCCGTGTTGCTCAGCAGGCGTGGCACGTTGTCGGAACAAATCAATCGATCGCAACGGGCGGAAGCTGTTGCGCCCTACATCCCGCGGCCTCCGCGCCCGGCCAAACGCATCGACGTGCCTCTTCCGCAGACCGCGCTCGATTCTTTCAACGGCCTTGGCGGCTTTGCTCATCGAGGCCGCGAATACGTAACCGTCCTCGGGCAAGGATTGCGCACGCCCGCGCCTTGGATCAACGTGATCGCCAATCCTTCGTTTGGTTTCCTGGTATCGGAATCCGGCTCCGGCCACACCTGGTCGCTCAATAGCCATGAAAATCAGCTCACTCCATGGTTCAACGATCCGGTGACGGATCCCCCTGGAGAAGCCATTTATATTCGCGACCAATTTACCGGTGAGATATGGAGCCCCACGGCGCTGCCGATTCGCGACGAAGTGGCTCCCTACGTGGCTTGCCATGGCCAGGGTTACACCCGGTTCCATCATGGCTCGCACGGTATCCTGCTTGACCTCCTCCAACTCGTGCCACTCAAAGACCCGATCAAGATTTCGCGGCTCACTCTCAGGAATGATTCCGGCCGCTTGCGGCGCCTCTCCATAACCGCCTACGCCGAATGGGTATTGGGCAGTTCACGCGGCGATTCGGCGCCCTATCTCGTTACAGAACTCGATTCGGAAACGGGCGCCGTCTTCGTCAGAAGCGCTTGGGACGGAGAATTCGGCGGGCGCATCGCCTTCGCCGACCTCGGAGGCAGACAGGAATCGGTCACCGGCGACCGAACGGAATTTCTGGGCCGCAACGGGACGCTGGCGCGGCCGGCCGCGCTCGAGCGGGGCAGCCCCCTCTCCGGGAAGGTGGGAGCAGGTCTTGACCCTTGCGCCGCGTTGCAAGCCTCCATTGAACTGCAGCCCGGCATGAGCGCGGAGATTCTGTTTTTCCTGGGACAAGCGGAAAACAGGGAGCAGGTGCGCCATCTGCTGACTCGATACCGCACCGCGGATTTGAATGCGGTTTTTGCCGGTGTCACCGGTGAGTGGGATTCCATCCTCGACGCCGTGCAGGTCGCTACGCCCGAGCCGGCCATGGATCTTCTCCTGAACCGCTGGTTGCTCTATCAGACCCTGGCATCTCGCATTTGGGCCCGCGCAGCCTTCTATCAATTGAGTGGCGCATACGGCTTCCGCGACCAATTGCAGGATGGGATGGCCTTGTGCGTCGGCAGGCCTGAAGTCGCGCGCGAACATCTTCTGCGCGCCGCGTCGCGACAATTTATCGAAGGTGACGTGCAACACTGGTGGCATCCGCCCTCGGGACGTGGTGTGAGAACGCGGATCTCGGATGACCTCCTCTGGTTGCCGTATGCCGTCGTCCACTTCATCGAGGCGACCGGCGAGATGGCCGTGCTGGAAGAAATCGTGCCATTCCTCGATGGGGACTTGCTTGCCGAAGGTCAGAACGAATCCTATTTCCAACCCCGTGTGTCGCAGACTCGCGCCACTCTCTTCGAGCATTGCGCCCGTGCGCTGGATCGCAGTCTCCGCGTTGGCGCTCACGGTTTGCCGTTGATGGGCACGGGTGATTGGAATGACGGCATGAACCGGGTCGGCGAGCAGGGAAAGGGAGAAAGCGTTTGGCTCGGCTGGTTCCTCCACGCGATTCTTTGGGAGTTTGCCAAAATTGCCGATGCCCGCGGCGAACATGCCCGCGCCGAGGCTTGGCGTCTCCACGTAAGCGCTCTGAAGGCGGCCCTCGAGCGCGAGGGTTGGGATGGCGAATGGTATCGCCGCGCCTTTTTCGATGACGGCTTCCCCCTGGGTTCTTCCCGGAGCGTGGAATGCACAATCGACTCGATCGCGCAATCCTGGGGAATCATCAGCGGCGCTGCCGAACCCGGCCGTGCCGCACGCGCCATGAGCGCCGTGGATCGGCATCTGGTGCGCCGCCCAGAAGCACTTGCTCTCCTCCTCACGCCGCCTTTCGAAAAAACGGAGCACGATCCAGGCTACATTAAAGGTTACCTGCCCGGCGTCCGGGAAAACGGAGGGCAGTACACTCACGCCGCCGCCTGGACGGTCATTGCCTTCGCCGCCCTTGGTGATGGCGACAAGGCTGCGGAATTGTTCCGCATCCTGAATCCAATCAACCGCGCCAATTCACGATCGGCTGTCCAGCGCTACAAAGTGGAGCCCTATGTGCTTTCGGGCGATGTCTATTCCGAACCGCCGCACGTCGGACGCGGCGGATGGACCTGGTACAGTGGTTCGGCTGGTTGGCTCTATCGCGCGGGTTTGGAATGGATCCTGGGCTTCCGTGTGCGCGGACGGCTGCTTTGCATCGACCCTTGTATCCCGCGGAACTGGCCCGGCTACTCAATCGATTTCCGATATCACTCTGCAACCTACAAAATCACCGTGAAAAATCCACGCGGCCTCTGCCGTGGTATTGCTTCAACCAGCGTGGACGGCAAGGGATTTGTCGGTCGCGTAAATATCCCGCTCGCTGACGATGGCGCCGAGCATCAGGTTCTGATTGTGATGGGTTAGCTGGAATACCGGCTGGTCTGCCCCGCCGTCTGGGATCGAAGTCTGTCATTCCATACCAACATGCGACAGTAGTCTTAGGGCTTACGACCTAGCAGGATGCCGGAAAACTGCCGTTCCGAACCCCGATGCTACCGGTCGGCGTGAGGAATCTGCTTGTTTTCAACGAAAAGCAGATCCCGAACCCGCCGCGGCGGGTTCGGGATGACAGCTCAACAGGTTTTTCAGTCCCCTGCCAGGACACCAGCCGGAAGCCGCGAAAATATTCGACCTTTGAAGAGTGGCGTACGGGGTGAGATTCGAACGAGACCGCCCCGCGCGAGCAGAGCGAGCCGCAGTAAACAATGCCCCAGTCTACCCGCCCAATAATTGAAGTTTGAAAAATCAGGACAATGGCGGAGAGGGTGGGATTCGAACCCACGAGACCGGTTTTGCCGGTCTACCCGCTTTCGAGGCGGGCTCTTTCAACCGCTCAGACACCTCTCCGCGCCGTTCGCTTATTGTAAACGGAATCCGCGGCTGCTCCACGCGAGTTTCGACGCCCTGCCGATGCGAAACGGACGCGGAAGCCTATTGCTTCTGCGGAGCGCCCTGGGAATCGGGAAATGCCTTCGCCATTTCGTTCATGTGCGCCTTCTTGGCGCTCGCGGACCGCTCGTTGGAAATCGCGGCATCGACCGCTTGGACAACCCAATTCACATCGGGCTCGATGCTGGCCAGCGTTTCCTGTTGCTTCGCCGCCCATTCGTCGGCGGCCGTGCCGGCCGGCGGGGGCTGGACCTTGTAGCTGGTAACCATCTGCCCTACCTTCACGCCATAGAAAACCATCTTCGCCGTGTTGCCCTGAAGCTGGGCGTCGCGAACCAACTCGACGGCTACGGTGAGGTTGCTGGGATCGATGGCCAGGGCCTTATTGCCGAACTCATAGGCCTTGTTGTAATTCTTCAGGGACGAGTAAATGCTGACGTACAGATTGTTCGCCATGAGCGCCATGTCACCGGTGGGGTGAGCCGCGGCGAAATTATCGAGCAACGCCAGTTTCTGGTGAGGATTGGTCGCGGCCTGGATGGCGGAGAGTTGCTTATCCTCGGGCGTTCCCACCTGCACCACAACTTGTTTGCCCAGTTGCGCGGCGGCGGTCGACGCCATCCCCAGCAGCAGAATGATTCCCATCGTCAATACGCGCATGATTGCCTCCTCAGCGCCTCGGCAAGTCCGGCAAACCCGCAACGGAGTCGACAACCCGGCCGAGCCAAACTTCGCTGATTCGGCGGGTGCGGAGAGCTGAAAATTCGCCAGCCGACTTCGGACACGCACCTCTTGCGGCATCGGACACTCCGAACCGCCATATGGAGAGCATCTTAGTTCACACGGCGCCCGTAGCCAAGCAGAACCGGCGGACACGGTTGTCCGAAGCCGCCTTCCAGCCGGCCGAGGAGGGCGCCATTTCCGCGCCGGCGAGCCCCGCCGAGACGGGCGCACCGCGATTCAGGCGTGCAGCAATATCCGGAGATCGCGCAGGTTGTTACCGGTGGGACCGGTTTCGATGGCGTCGCCCAGGCGGGCGAAAAAACTGTAGGCATCGCTGCGCGTGAAGAATGCGGAGGGATCGAGTCCGGCCGCGCGGGCCCGCTCGAGGGTTGCGCCGTCGGCCACGACGCCGGCCGCAGGACTCGATCCATCGATTCCGTCGGTACCGGCGCTCAGAACGACGATCGGCCGGCCGGCGATTTTCCGGGTGAGATAGAGAACGAAGGCGGAATTGCGTCCGCCGATGCCCGGGCCGGTCACCGGACAAAGCACCTCCCCATCGGCAATCAGGGCGACCGGGCGAGCGGGGCTGGCCTGTTTGTGGCGCAGGAGCAGATCGAGCAGGCGGTCGGCGGCGCGGCCGAGCGGCCAATTGTCGGTCGAGTTGTCGCAAATGGTGAGGAAGCCGTGCGATTCTGCGGCGCGGTGCGCCTGATGAAACAGATCGTGGTGGTCGAGCAGAACGAAAAACCGGGAACGCGCGAAGGCCGCATCGTTCGCCTTGGGCGTTTCCATCAGGCTTCCCCGCTCGAATGGCGGCCGCAGCGACGCCGGCAGCCGGTTCAACAAGCCGTAGCGTTCGACCACGCGGCAGGCATCGGCGGCTGTCGAAGGATCGGGCAGGGTCGGCCCGGAAGCCAGCGCCGATTCCTCGCCCTCCGGAACGTCGCTGATCGCCAGGGTAAGCTTCATCGCTTCGGGCGCCGCCGCGGCCAGGCGTCCGCCCTTGACCGCCGAGACATGCTTCCGGATAACGTTGATTTCGTCGATCGATCCGCCGCAGGTCACGAGCAGCCGGTGCAACTCGCGCATATCCGCCAAGCGAACCGAGGGATCGAGCGGCAGCTCGACCAGCGCCGAGCCGCCGCCCGAGATGAGGAAGAAGAGCAGCGTATGGCGGTCCGCGGCGGCCACCAGATCGAGAATCGCTCGCGCGGCGCCGAAGCTCTCTTCGTTGGGCAAGGGATGTCCGGCGACGAACGTCCGAAAGCCCTCGACTGGCTGCGCCGGCGGCGCCGGGACGACGAGGATTCCCTCCGCCGGGAAATCCGGCGCGAGCACATCCGCCAACCCCGCGGCCATCGCGGCAGCGGCTTTGCCGAAGGCAACCACGCGCAGCGCGGAGAATTCGCCGAGGTCGATTTCCCCGCCGCCGATGCGCAACCGGCCGGACTCGCGCCGCAGCTTCCCGCGCACGCTGCGGCGGACATCCACGGCGGCGATGGTTCGATCCAGTATGGCTCGCGCGATGGACTTCCCGTCGGTCATCGAGAGCCGCCTGCCGGCGCTTTTACACCTTGGCCAAGGCCGCCGCGCCGGCCTCGGCGACGCTCACATCCTCGTCCTCGTTGCCCGCGCTGACTCCAATCGCGCCCACCACCTGGTCATCGACAATCAAAGGAATTCCTCCGCGAACCGGAGTCTGCTGGTCGGAACGGGCGAGCGCCAGGCCGAGTCCCAAAATCACATTGGCAAACTTATCCTCCTTGGCCGGGGCGCCGGTCCGGGAGCGGCGCAGCGCGGCGGCGCGCGCCTTCGTGAGGGCGACTTCCACCGATGCGGGCTTGGCGTCGTCCATGCGGACAAACGCCAACAGGTGCCCGCCGTCATCCACCACGGCGATGTTCATCGGCCGGTGGATTTCGACCGAGCGCCGCTCGGCCGCTTCCAGCACGGCGCGGGCGCCTTCGAGAGTTAACCGGGGAGTATTGCGGTTCACCAGAGCCATCTCTTCCTCCTCGCTTTCGCCGAACAGATTCTACAGGGCTTCTTCTACAAGATTTCCGGGTTCAGCACGTTGGGCGGACGCCGGCCGGAAAATAGCGCCACGGCGTTTTCCGCCGCGATCCGCGCCATGCGCGTGCGGGTTTCGAGCGAGGCGCTGGCGATGTGCGGCGTCAGCACGGCGTTCTTGCGCCCGAGCAGGCCCGGATGAATTCCGGGCTCGTTTTCGTAGACGTCGAGGGCGGCGCCGGCGATTTCGCGGGCCTCGAGAGCGCGCACCAGCGCCTCCTCATCGAGCACGGGACCCCGCGAGGTGTTGATGAGAAACGCCGTAGGCTTCATTCGCGCCAGTTGCGCGCCGGAAATCAGGTGACGGGTCTCCGGCAGCAGGGGAACGTGGAGCGTCACGAAATCCGCTTCCCCGAGCATCCGTTCCAGGTTCGCGTACTCGGCTCCGAGTTCCCGCTCCGTTTCGGCGCCCGCTCGCGCCCGGTCGCTATAGAGGATTTTCATGCGAAATCCCGCCGCGCGCCGGGCGACGGCGCGGCCAATGCGGCCCAGTCCCACGATGCCAAGCGTTTTGCCCCAGACGTCGGCGCCGCAGAGCTGGCCGAGCTCCCAACCCTCCCAAGCGCCTGACCGCGCCAGTTCGATTCCTTCCGGCAGGCGCCGGGCCACGGCAAAAATCAGTGCCCAGGCGAAATCGGCGGTCGTTTCATCGAGTACGCCCGGCGTGTTGGTGGCGGCGACGCGATGCCGCGTGCATGCGGCCAAGTCCATATGGTCGAATCCCACCGAAACCGTGGCCGCCAGCTTCAAGCGGGGCGCATGGGCGAGCAGATCCTCGTCCACTTTCTCGCTGAGCAGGCAAATCAGGCCTTGCTTGTCGCGCACCCGGGCGAGCAGCTCGCCGCGAGGAATCGGCCGGGCGCCGGACCAGTATTCCACGTCGAAATTGTCATTCAGCAATTTGCGGGGGCCGTCGAAGAGAGGATGCGTCGAAAGGATCCTGGGCCTGTCCATAGGGTTTCCTCGGGCTCGGGTAGTATAACGCCCGCCGGTGAGGCAGCAAGCGTTGCGACCGACCCCTCATTTGGGCCAGCCGCGCCGATTGGATTGACGCCGCTTTTCCCTTGCCACTATAGTCGGCAGAGGGGTGACGGACCGATCCATGGATTCGACGGTTTTACGCGAACTGGAGGGCATCGTCGGCCGCGAGAACGTTTTATCGTCGCCGGACGAATTGCAAATGTACGAGTATGACGGGTCGGTGGCAACGGGCCGGCCCGATTGCGTTGTTTTCCCCGCCGACAAGCGGCAGGTGGCCGAGATCGTGCGGCTCACCGGCCGCCGCAGCGTGCCGATCGTCGGCCGCGGAGCGGGAACCGGCCTTTCGGGCGGGGCACTGGCGCGCGAGGGCGGCGTGCAGATCGTTTTCTCGCGGATGAACCAAATTTTATCGGTCGATGCCGAAAACCGTCTTGCGGTGGTTCAGCCGGGCGTCGTGAACTGGGAACTTTCGCGGGCCGTCGCGCACCTGGGCCTGCATTACGCGCCCGATCCATCGAGCCAGAAAGCGAGTACCATCGGCGGAAACGTCTCGGAGAACTCCGGCGGTCCGCACACCCTGGCCTACGGCGTTACCACCAACCATGTGCTCGGCCTCGAGCTCGTTCTGCCCGATGGCGAAACGGTTGAGATCGGAGGCAGCGCCGTCGATCCAACCGGCTACGACCTGCCGGGACTGCTGGTCGGCTCGGAAGGAACCCTCGCGCTCGTCGTCGAAATCACCGTGAAACTGACGCCGAATCCGGAACTGGTGAAAACGCTTTTGGCTGTTTTCGAAACCGCCGACGACGCTACCGAGACGGTGGTGGCGCTGACGGTGAGCGGCATCACCCCGGCGGCCTGCGAGATGATCGACGGCTGGACGATCGCCGTCATCGAAGACTGGATCCACGCCGGCCTGCCGACCGACGCCGGCGCCCTGCTCCTGATCGACGTCGACGGGTTGCGCGAGTCGGCCGAGGGGGAGGCCGCGGCCGTGGCGGAGATCGCCCGCAGGCACCATGCGCGCGAGGTGCGCGTGGCGCGCGACGCGCGCGAGAGCGAAACGCTTTGGAAGGCCCGCAAGAACGCCTTTGGAGCCGTCGGCCGGGTGGCGCCGGATTACCATTCCCAGGACGGCGTCATTCCCCGAACCCGGCTGCCCGAAACCTTGCGGAAAATCGCGGAGATCGGCCAGAAGCATGGATTCGTGATCGGCAATGTGTTCCACGCCGGCGACGGCAATCTGCATCCGTTGATCGGTTTCGACCGCCGCGATCCCAGCCAACTCGCGCACGCCCTCGCGGCTGCCGACGAAATCATCGCCTGGTGCGTCGAGATCGGGGGATCGATCACCGGCGAGCACGGCGTCGGCATGGAGAAAGACCGGCTGATGCCCCTGCTTTTCAGCCCGGCCGATATCGAACTGATGAAGCGCGTCCGCGGCGCGTTCAATCCCCTCGGGCTGCTGAATCCAGGCAAGATCTTCCCCGGCGGCAAGAGCTGCGGCGAAATCCACGTTCCGGCCTCGTTACCGGCCGTTCAGCAACCGGCCGCTCCCATCAGCGACGGCTCGCCAGCCACCTCTCCCCAATGAGCAGCGCGGCGAAACAACTCCAGTCCCTCGCCGGAATCGCCGGCGAGGCCAATACCAGCACCGATCCGCAAACGCTCGGGGCGTATGCGATCGATGGCCGCCTGCCGGGGGTCCTCGTGCGGCCTTCGAGCGCCGAGGAGATCGCGGAAATCCTCCGCTGCTGCGCCGCCGATAAGCTGGCGGTCATTCCCACCGCGGGCGCGACGAAGCTTCGGATTGGAGCGCCGCCTGCCCGGTACGACGTCGCGCTGGTCACGACGCGTCTCGACAAGATCCCCGCTTACGATCCCGGCGACCTCACCGTCAGCGCCGAAGCCGGCGCCCGCCTGAGCGATCTGCTGGCGCTGCTGACCGAAAAGCGGCAAATGCTTCCCCTGGCCCCGCCGTTCCTGAATCAAGCGAGTGTCGGAGGCACGGTGGCGAGCGGCGTCGATTCCGCGCTTCGCCATCGCTACGGCACCGTCCGGGATTTCCTGCTGGGCATCGAATTTGTCACGGGCGACGCGATCCGCGCCAAAAGCGGCGGCCGCGTGGTCAAGAACGTCGCCGGCTACGATCTGCACAAGCTTTTCATCGGCTCGCTGGGAACGCTGGGCGTAATCACGCGGGTGAACTTCAAGACGTTTCCCGTGCCTGAGGCGAGCGGCGGATTTCTGGCCTCGTTCGCCAATGAATCGGGCGCCCTCGAACTACTGCGGAGAATCCGGCATTCCCCGCTCCGGGTCACAACTCTCGATGTTCTCAATCCGGCGCTGGCTGCCTTGTTCGCCAGCCGGACCCCATCGACCGCTCCGGACGCACCCCTGCCCGGATCTTGGCTTTGCGGTTCCTCGTGGGCCGTCGCCGCCAGTTTCGACGGAAGCGATGCGGCGTTGCGGCGCACCACCAGCGAACTCGAAGGCATGGCCGGCGAGGCAGGCGCGAACGCGACCACCCTGCTCGCCGAAGACGCCCGGCCCTCTCTTTGGGTTCGCATACGCGAATGGATTCCGCTGCTTCTGGACGCATCTCCAGCCGCGACGATCGTGCGCGTGAGCGCGCTTCCCACCCAGCTAGGCGAGATTCTCGGAGCCGCGCAGCTCTCGGGGGATCGGAACGAACTGCCGGTAGCCATCCTGCTCCGGGCGGTAGGCGTCGCCTACGTTGCGTTTTTGCCCGGCCAATCGGACGAGCAAACGGTCGGGCGTCTGGCGCGGGCCGCCGGCGAGGTGGCCGAAGCGGCGGCCGCGGCGAAGGGATTCAGCTTCATTGCGTGGTGCCCGCCGGAACTCAAGGGCCAGGTATCCTTATGGGGAAAGGAAAGAGCCGACATTTCCCTCATGCGCAAAGTAAAACAGGTTTTCGATCCCGAAAACGTCCTGAGTCCGGGCCGATACATAGGAGGTCTCTGAACGTCTTGGCTACCGACACTGTCAAACCGAACGGGGGCGCCGGACCGGACAGGGCGGATTACGAAGATTTCGCTCATTGCGTGCATTGCGGCCTGTGCTTGAATCATTGCCCCACCTACCGCCTCTGGGGCCGTGAAGCGGATTCACCGCGAGGCCGCATCCGGCAAATGTTCCTGGTCGATCAGGGCCAGATGCCGATCGATGCGGCATACGTCAGCCACATCGACCGCTGCCTGGCCTGCCGCGCTTGCGAAACCGCCTGCCCTTCCGGCGTCGAATACGGGAAGCTGGTCGAGATGGCCCGCGGCCAAATTCAGCAAAACTTTCGCCGGCCGGCGGGCGCGCGGCTGCTGCGCAACCTTTTCTACCGGGGCGTGCTTCCGCACCGGGGCCGGATGACGTTGCTCGCTCGCCTGATCCGTTTCTACCAGCGAAGCGGGCTCGAGTGGCTGGCCGCGAACTCGGGTCTTTTGCGAATACTGGGCCTCGAGGCTCGCGCTCAGCTCATGCCACCCATTGATCGCCGGTTCTTTTCCACCCGTTCCGCCAAGGTATACCCCGCCACCGGCACGCAACGCGCCAGGGTCGCTCTATTCGCCGGCTGCATCGCGCGAATGACCTTTACCGAGCTGAATGAAGCGACGATCCGCGTTCTGCAAGCCAACGGCTGCGAAGTCACCGTTCCCGCGGATCAATGGTGCTGCGGGGCGCTGGCCGTTCACGCGGGTTACCGCGATGTGGCGCGCAAGATGGCGCTGCGGAACATGGACATCTTCCTGGCCGGGAATTACGACGCCATCATCACCAACGCCGCCGGTTGCGGCTCGACGCTCAAGGAATACGCGTTCCTCTTCGCCAAGGGAAGTCAAGAATACGAGCGGGCCGAGAAGTTCGACCAGCGCGTTCGCGACATCAGTGAATTCCTGGACGAGTTGGGGCTGGTTGCGCCGCTTCGGCCTGTCTCGATTCGCGCCACTTACCAGGACTCCTGCCACCTGCTTCACGGGCAGAAGATCCGCGAGGCGCCGCGGCGTCTGATTGCCGCCGTGCCCGGCGTCGAACTGATCGAAATGAAGCTCCCCGATCAGTGCTGCGGATCGGCCGGCGTCTACAACGTCACCGAAACGAAAGCCTCCATGGACCTGCTCGCCAGGAAGATGGAAGATGCGCATGCGACAGGCGCCGACACGATCTTGACCGCCAATCCCGGCTGCATTCTCCAGCTCCGCGCCGGGACCAAGCTGGCTTCGACCGGGCAAACGGTGTTGCACGTCGTCGAGCTGCTTGACCGTTCGCTGCGAAAGGAATGAGCCGGGAAATCAGGGCTGGTTGGAAGTAGGGTTTGTAACCCACATTTCGATTTTGAGGCTCTTGGACCCAACTTTTGGATTGGCGCCATCATGGCGGAGAATCACATTACGGGGCGGCTGTTTGGGAGCCTGCTGCACGGGATCGCGGCGCTGCCATCACCAGCGGGATAGATGAACCGTAGATCGAAACAGATTTCAGTTCCAGTCGAGACTGGAGAAGGAAAAGTGTCTGAGAGACGGGTTGGAGATGCGACAGTTTTCGGCTTGGAATTTTTCCGCACCGCCGGAAAGGCTCTGCAATCACGAACCTGGCTGGAGCACTCACGCCGACAGGGCTCGGTGTACGTCATCGGTCGCCTCGGAGGTCAAAATGGAAATCCCTGATAAGACGGCTCGTAGGCTGGTTGTCGTCACTGACTCTGTTTTCCCCAATCTGGACCCGGCGCGTGAGGTGCTTTCAAAGATTGGCGCGGATTTGCAGTTCGCCCAAGGACCTGAGCCAGAAGCGATCTTGCAAGCCGCGGAGCGTGCGGATGCAGTTCTCACCACTTACGCCAAGGTGACGGCTGATGTGATTTCGCGGATGACGCGCTGCCGGATCATAAGCCGATTCGGAATTGGGGTTGACAATGTGGACATCGCATCGGCCACCAAGTCGGGTATCGTGGTCACGAGGGTTCCCGATTATTGCATCGATGAAGTGTCCGAGCACGCGGTGGCTTTGTTGTTGGCCCTGGTTCGCAAGATTCCTTTTATCAACGCACGCACGCAGGGCGGCACCTGGGAAATGAAGGCGGCCGTCCCCATCCATCGGCTTCGGGGAACAACGCTGGGCCTAGTGGCGTTCGGCCGGATCCCGCAGTTGGTCGCGCCGAAGGCCCAGGCGTTTGGCATGCGCGTGGTGACCTACGACCCCTACATCTCCCAGGAAGTTCTTTCGCGGGCGGGTGTGGCGCGCGTAGAGTTTGATGAACTGGTGAAGATCTCAGACTGTATTTCCATTCACACCCCACTCACCCAGGCGACTCATCACTTGTTTAACGCCGCCGTGTTCAGCCGGATGAAGCCAACGGCCTACCTGATCAACACGGCGCGAGGGGCCGTCGTGGAAGAGGTGGCTCTCGCGCAAGCGCTCGACCGGAGGCAAATCGCCGGGGCAGCCCTGGACGTTATGGAAAAAGAGCCGCCAACGGGTTCTCCATTGTTCGGCCGAGACAATGTGATTATCACGCCTCACACGAGCTTTTATTCCGAAGAATCTCTGGTGGATCTGCAGACCAAAGCGGCCGAGGAAGTGGTTCGAGTGCTGAGCGGAGAGGAACCTCGCAATCCCGTCAACCCCGAGGCCCTGAAGTTTGCGCGCAGTAGCTAGAGTTTTATATCGGGAAGTGCGATCTTGTCGGCGGTTCGCCTACCCGGCGGGTAAGGATAGCGCCGCGAATCTAACTGGCATGGCTCCAGACTGTCGCCGGGTCAGATGGCTCTCCGCCAAGAAGAGCCGGTAGTAGCGCGCATGCTTTACCAGCCTCCCGCCCGTCTTCAACGACTGCTGCTGTAAGCCCGTCACGGACCGACTTCCGATCCTTTGTGGCAGCGCCAGCCTTTGCCAGAGATTCCCCAGTAATCACTCCAGCCCACTCACGAGCGCAGCAACGACCGCAGCCACATCGAGCCCGCCCCCAAGCCAAACAGCAGGAACGCCCCCCCGGCAATTCGCAGTTCCCAAGTCAGGGCGATCGTGATCTCCTGCGGAACCAACGGGTGATCCACCCACTTCCCGAAGGTGTGCGCCACCCATTCGCTGCCATAAGCCAGAATGACGTAGCCGGCCGAGATTCCCAGCGCCGCCGGAACAACCAACCAATACAGCTTTCCATCAGCTGCAATTCCACTCGTCCCCAAGAGAGTCTGCATTAGACTTGCCGTCCCGCTCATCAGCACCAGCCCGGCCACCAGAAAAAAACCGCCGATCGCCCGAATCTGGAACCAGGCCCGCTTCACCGATTGCGGCAAAACGCTCGGCAAGTTTCCCGCCGCCGCAAATGCCTCGCAGGCAACGGCAAACTGCCGGGGCCTGAGCAGCATCAGCGCACCGGTGCAAGCAAGCAGTACGGAAAGAACAAGAAAACCACAGATCATCAAAAATGAGCCCACGTCACCCCTCCTGCAGGGGGATACTGGAACTCAGTGTAGATTTTCACGGAGAGGTAGTATCGCTGAAGTAAACTACTGAACCCTATAAGTAAACCCCTTCCGCTTCGCTCACCGGCCGGCGACAATCCTCATTTTTCCCCAATCAAGTACCGGCAGCCCTCGGGACCCATCCGAGCCGAATGCACCTCTCCGGCGGGGACGTCGACGCGCTCGCCAATCCGGTAAGTACTGCTTTGTCCGTTCATGGTGAGGGTCATTTCACCGCTCAGGATGATGTGGGCGGTTTCGCTCAAGTGCGTGTGGTTGGGATAGCTGGCGTGGGGCCCATCTTCCCAAACATAGGTATGACCGAAACCCTCTTGGTGGAGTTGTGCCTCGAGCGCCCCGATGTCCATGTGGCCCCTCACTGGTAATGGTATTGGGGAATGCCTCCGCGCACCAGCCCGATTGGTGGCTCAAGCCGCAGGGCCGGTTCGATTCGGGAGCAAGACTCGCTTGGGGACGTCTTTGGGCGGGGAGATTTGACGTCCCCAAGCGCATGCTTCCCCGTGGGAGGGGTAATTCACCGCGAGGAACTCTATGGAAAATCCGAATTCGAATCCGGAGCCGGGCCGCCGGGCGAAACGCGGTAGACGCGATTCTCCCTCCACGACCGAATCGTATAACCGGACGGCACCGCGAAAAGCGATTGCGCGGGCTCGGCCAGACGAATGTCTTTCAACTGGTAGGTGGTCGTGCCGAATCGCGGGTCGGTGCGCGTCAGAAGGATCGTCGTTTTCAGGTCGGGCGAATACCACCGCTTCCGGGTGATGACGATCGGCTTCTCGTTGCCGATCTTCCCGGCGGGAATCGTGAGAACCGTTTCCGTGCCTTCCACTCGCACGCCGTCCATCGTTTTCTCACCGAGCGATTCCGTTTTCGCGTCGTTCTGGAAGGAACGCATGGCCTTCGATCCCCTCCGATTTCTCAAAACCCATCTCAATCTGGGTGGCGGCGCCATTTCGATCGCAATTTTCTTGTTCCGGTCGAGCGTATAGACCTTGCCCGCAACGGGATCGTCGATGATGACCAGGCGCGGGGCATGGCCGGCCGCGGCCCAGGGTCCGATATTCTCGAGCGTCATCTCGCGCCGGGTGCGGCCCTGGCTGTCGCGGGCCATAGTGCCGGTCGAGGTGCGCTCGATGCGGTTGCCATCGGCAAGCTGCTCGACGGTATCGCGCACGACTTCCGCCGAAAACGGCTGCCCCTTCACCACATGGGGAGTGACATCGGAAAGCGGCCCCACGAACGTGAACACTCCGCCCATCGGGCCCGGAGGAGGGGCCAGATGGAACACCGGAGGTCCGGCGCTGGGCGAACGCTGCACCGTCACCTGCACCGGCGGAGGAAACTGCGCACTGGCGCCGGCCGCCAATGCCAGGGGCAGAATCGCGGCAGCCGTCCATGTCCATGCAATCCGCTTCATTTCTTCACGCTCTCCCTTACTTCGCAATCCGCACCGCATGCGGCCACCCGTCCTCGCCGACGAGCAGGTCCGCTTGAACCATCCCTTCGCCTTGCGCCTCATCCACCGGATAACCCAGTTCCGCCAAGGCGGCCCGGGGAACTTGTACCCTCACGATCACACCCGCATCTCCCTGAGCGAATCCCCCGGCAAACGGCACGGGAACGAATCCCGAAGCCCGGTTCGCGTCCGATTCCGCGGCGAGACTCTCATGCCCGGAAACCGTTTGCGCAACCGAGGGGTTCTGTCCGGCCGCCGCCAGGGCCGCAGGTGTCGCAGAGCCAGCCCGGGCCGCCGGGAGAGGCGGGCGCTGGGGCGGTCGGCCGAGCGATGCAAAAACGATCAGCGCGACAGCCGCAGCGGCATAGACGCCCGCCAGTGCCAGCCGCCAAGAGGGCTTCCAGCGACGCGCGCGCTGCCCATTCGCGGCGTTCGCATTCCGGAAAGCGGCAACCACCGCCGACTCGACGCGCGCGGGCGCCCCGAGGGAACGGCTCCCGGCGGAAGCTTCTCGAAACATCGCCACCAGGGCTTCAGCTTCCAGCAAGAGGCAGGCGCACCCAGGACAGGTTTCCGCGTGCGCTCGCGCGATGGCTGCCTCTGCCTCATCCAACTGGCCGGACCGCGCCAGATCGTGGACGATTTCCGCAAATTCGTGGCACTTCATCGCTTCACCCGGCATCCGCAACGCGCGGAAGCGAAACTCTCGCCGCCGATTGGGGAGCGAATGCGGCCGCCAGCTTTTCCGCCAGCATCCCTCGCGCGCGATTGAGCCGCGAGCGCACCGTTCCCACCGGGCAGTTCAGGATCGAGGCCGCCTGCTCGTATCCCATCTCTTCGAGGTCGCACAGCGTCACCACCTCGCGGTATCGTTCCGGCAAGCTGAGAACTGCTTTGCGAACCTGCGCGGTCGTTTCCGCTCGATCCAGGTGGTCGGCCGCGTCGAGCGGCTGGCGACCGATCGCTCCGCAGCCCGCGGAAAGCTCCTCCGGCCATTCCTCGGACATGGTCACGTAGCGCCGGTCGGCTTCGAGCAGCCGGTAGACCCGGTTCCTCGCGATCCCGAAGAGAAACGCACCCAATGGGCCGCGCTGGGCATCGAAACTTTCCGATCCGCGAATTAAGACCATAAACACTTCCTGTACAACCTCCTCAGCCGCTTCCGGCCGCCCGGTCATATGCAAGGCGTACCGGTACAAAGAACCTTGGTGGCGCCGATAGAGGGCCTGGAAAGCATCCTCATCACCCGCCGCGACCCGCTCGAGCAGAAGTTCATCCCGGACCTCGGCCGCGTCTCTCATCGCTATTGGCTTTGACGCTTCCGACTGCCCTCCAGTAACAATTGCTGTTGACGATTTCGAAAGTTCCATTTTCTTGCCTGCATCCGCCAACCCTCCCGCCGAGGCGTGTTGGGCGGGTGCCCCACGCAAATACGCACCCTTGAAAGCGAACGGTGCGGCACCCCTGCCGTCCGGAAAGTATCTCGCCCGGATGATATACTGCCTCCGTGCCGCGTCTCGAAGCCATTTCCTCGCGCACATCCTCTGCGCCACCCGCCACGACACAGGTGCCGTGATGAGGGGACGCTGGACGGCTTGGGCGCTGGGTATTGGGTGCGCGATAGCGGCCGCAACGGGAGTCAGCATGTTTGGCCAGGTCAACCCGTGGCCGAGGGTCGAGCCGCTGAGGGTGGTGCACACCTTCCTCCACGCGGATTCCAACTCCGACCTCCCGTTCCTCACCTTTATTAGGAACTCCGCGGGCGTTCCTATTTACAAGTTTGAGTGCCACAACGGGAACTACGACGACGAATCCGAGATGAATTTCTCGGGTACCTTCCAGTGCGCACTGTTCGGGATAAAGGGAAACACGCTCACCACCACCAACCTCCTGGCGGCGGACACCAGCAACGAGTTGAGCACGGACTGGTGGAACCGGGGCCGGATGCTTTCAACCCAGCTTCGGGGGAAGTGTCTTGGCTACCCAGAGTACAGCGCTGACCGACACTTCAGGCTCCGAGGCATGCTCCTCACCATGCGGTTTACGCATGCGCAGTGGGGCACGGACAAAAACGGGCAGGGCGGCGCCGCGATCACGAAGTTTACGTTCACGCTTGACGTCGTGCCCGACAGGTCGGCCTTAAGCTCAAGGGCCGAGCTGCCAGCAGGCCCGAAGCCGCCGGCCTCTTGTTATCCCTGATGCCGGCGTCGGCGGAAAACGTCGCAGTCTTGCCGCAAACGCCGACTCCGGCGGGTGGCCGGCCCTCACGCCGCGCAATGAACCGCCACACAACACCCCGCATGGGGCTCGCGGTAAAAATCGCGTGGGTGTGACCTGCCCCCGTTCTCCGCGCAGTCGATCATACGACACTCTCCAAGCTGAGCGGTCCCCTTTTCCTGCGTCATGCGCAGAGTGAGTCTCCGGCGGTTTTGGTGCCCATGAGTTCGCGGCTAGCCGCGAACTCATGG
>Ga0307372_10000765_pt1 | contig 56287 bp, 47 predicted proteins | sample OX1MG_FD_202533 | JGI IMG/M metagenome (GOLD analysis project Ga0307372, IMG submission 202533) | Soil microbial communities from Risofladan, Vaasa, Finland - OX-1 | ecosystem: Environmental > Terrestrial > Soil > Coastal area > Acid sulfate soil | place: Finland: Risofladan, Vaasa | collected...
GCCAAGACCGTAAAGGCGTCCGCCGGTCGTCACGGCTTTCTCGCCTGGAACTGAGTCACCGGCCGGGACGGATGCCACGCGCCGTACGGGCCAATGTTGGCGGCGTGCTCGATGCCGAAACGCACCAGCTCGCCGCCGATCGCATCGCGCCATGCGAAGAGCTGCCGCTCCCCCTCGATGGTTACAGCATTGGCGACCAATCGACCGCCCCGCTTGAGTCTCGACCAGCATGTCTCGAACAGACCGGGCGTCGTCGCGCCGCCGCCGATGAAGACGGCATCCGGTGCATCGAGCCCGGCCAGCGCGGCGGGCGCATCGCCAGAGATCACGGTGAGATCGGGCACGCCAAGGGTCACGGCATTGGCCGCGATCATCTTCAGCCGCGCGGGGACACGCTCGATCGCCACGGCCCGGCAATCCGCATGCGCGCGCATCCATTCGATGGCGATCGAACCGCAGCCGGCCGCGACATCCCACAAGAGCTGCCCGGGTATGGGCGCAAGTGCGGCAAGCGTCGCCGCGCGGACTTCGCGCTTGGTGAGCTGGCCGTCGTGTTCAAAAGCCGCGTCGGGCAGTCCGGCTATGCGCGACAGCAGCGGTACCGCGGGATCGGCGCGACATTCGATGGCGAGCGTGTTCAGATCGGCGATATCGCTGAAGGTCCACTCTGCCGCGATCCCTTCGCGAATACGCTCGCGCGACCCACCGAGGTGTTCGAGCGCGATCAGTCGACTGCGCTCATAGCCGCGACGGCAAAGCAGCTCGGCGACCTTCGCGGGGGTTCCGCCATTCTCGGACAGCGCCAGAATCCGCCGGCCAGGCTGCAGGTAAGCGTTGAGCAGCTCGAGCGAATGGCCGTGCAGGCTGATGGTATCGAGCTGAGCCAGCGACCAGCCGAGGCGCCCTGCCGCCAGACTGTAGGCTGACAGCGTCGGCAGCACGGTCATCTCCGTCGCGGGGATGTGCTTGACCAATGTGGCGCCGATGCCATGCCACATCGGATCGCCCGTTCCCAAGACGCACACGCGCATGCCGCGCCGACGCGTGATCTCGTCAATCATACGGTGGAACGGCTTGGTCCAGACGAGGCGCTCGCGCGCGTCGGCGGGCACCATCGCGAGATGACGCTCACCGCCAACCAGAACCTCGGCCTGATCGAGCAGCGTACGGGCCGCGACGGAGAGGCCAGTCAACCCATCGTCGCCGATACCGATCACCGAGAGCCACCGGGTCACGGCACGCCCTCCTCCACCGCGAACGAATTGACGGCGGCTGCGGCCATCGCGCTTCCGCCGCGCCGGCCCCGTAGAGTCAGAAAGGGGACGCCTCGGCTATTGGTCGCGAGCGCGGTCTTGGATTCTGCCGCACCAATGAAGCCGACGGGAAAGGCGACGACCGCAGCGGGTTTTTCTGCCCCTTCGTCGATGAGCTCGAGCAGGCGGAAGAGCGCGGTCGGCGCGTTGCCGATGGCGACAATCGCCCCACCGAGTTGCGATCGCCATAAGTCGACGGCCGCCGCAGAACGGGTGGTGCAGCGCGTCGTCGCCAGCGTCGCGGTCTCGGGCGAGTCAATCATGCAAACAACCGGGTTTTCCGCCGGCAGACGGCGCCGAATGATGCCCGCGCCGACCATATTGCTGTCGCACAGCACGGTCGCCCCGCGCGCGAGAGCCTTGCGCGCGACGGTTGCCACGTCATCCGACCAGACGAGATCGGCCACCAAGTCGGTCATGCCGCACGCGTGAATCAACCGTGTCGCGACACCACGCAAATCTTCCGGCAACCGGCTGAGATCGGCTTCGACGGCGATCATCGCCAACGACCGCTGATAAATCTCAGCTGGGTTGCGGAGATAATCGGCCATCATCCCTTGCCTTGGATGAGGGTGCGCGGACCAAGGGGGTGGTCCGCGTGCGGATACGGCACCCGGCCGTGGCTATGGTCTCGGTGCTCGTGGCGATGCGCGCCACCGTGGCCGTCGTGGTCATGCGGATGGTGATGATCGACACCGATGCCCTCGACGTGATGATGATGGCTTGCCTGGGGCGTGCCGACCTCGCCTTCGAAACCGAGCACCTGCTCCCGATACTTGCAAAGCTGACAATTCATAACCGCTTCGCCCGAGAGAATCTCGTCGATACGCTCGCAAAACGTATCGAGGACCAGCGGATGGTCGTTGAGATAAGGCGCCTTGATGAATTCGATTTCCGGATGGTGCAAGGCAACGGCGTCTGTCGCCTCGTAGATGCGCTGGACCAACACGCCGGTGAAGAGGAAATACGGAAAAACGACGATGCGCTTGTAGCCGAGGCGTGCAGCGCGCTCGAGAGCCGGCGCAACCAACGGAAAGGTGACGCCGGAATAAGCCGTCTCGCCCCAGCCGAAACCGATGCCCTCCCACAACATCCGCATCACTTTGGCGATGTTGGAATTGGCGTCAGGGTCGGACGTGCCGCGGCCGACCACGATCAACAGCGTTTCATGCGGCGGCAGATCGTGCGCCCCGTTTGCCAGCGTTTCGCGCACGCGTGCGCCGGCTGCGCGCAGCATTTTCGGGGCGAACCCAAGGTCGCTGCCGTACTCGATGACCAGTCCGGCATGCGCCGCCTGGTAGGTGTTGAGCACCGAGCAGATGTCGTTTTTCACGTGGCCGGCAGCGAACAACATGGCCGGCAGGGCCAGGATCCGGCGATGACCGCGATCAACCAGCCGATCAAGCCCTTCCCGGATGATGGGGCGGGCGAATTCCAGGAAACCGAGCTCGATATCGTAACGCGTCGCCAAACGCCCGCGCAGCTTATCGACCACGGCGGAAAATTCGCGGATCGCTCCGCCATCGCGGCTGCCGTGCCCGCAGAGCATTACACCAAGCCTGTCCATCGCAGGGTCCCCCTACCGTTTCCACGCGCCGCGAGCCGCCGGTTCATTCCGGCGATCCGCAATCGCGAACAACTGATCAAGATCGAGATGCTTCTCCAAATGCGTCGCCAGCGCGTCGAGCGTGACGTCCACCGAGGCCTCATAGTCGAGCCCGCTCGCGTCCCGCGGTCGCAACTGCGCAAGAAAGCGATGGCGGAACTCATCCGCCACAAACAGGCCATGCAGATAACAACCCAGGACGCGGCCGTCGTCGGAAACCGCGCCATCGGGCCCGTTCGCCAGAGCCAGCATCGGGCGCGCGGTTCCGGCGCCGCTGGTGCGACCCATGTGCATCTCGTAGCCCTGCACAGCGGCGCCGCTCGCGACGTCGATCCCGCACGTCTCGACAAGCTGCTTCTCGCCGACGAGTTCGGTCTCGACATTGAGCAGGCCAAGACCGTCGACGCTGCCCGGCGGTCCTTCAACGCCCTGCGGATCGGCAACCCGTCGACCCAGCATCTGATAGCCGGCGCAAAGGCCGAGAACCTTGCCGCCGCGACGCAGATGCGCGCGCAAATCGATGTCCCAGCCTTGCGCGCGGAAATAAGCGAGGTCCGCGCAAGTCGTCTTCGACCCGCATAGGATGATCAAGTCCGCGTCGCCAGGCAGCGCGTCGCCCGCGCGGACAAGGAGCACTTCCACGTCGGGCTCCGCCTTCAGCGGATTGAGATCGTCGAAATTTGCCATGCGTGACAACACCGGCACGGCAATGCGGATGGAACGCCGCTCGCTGCGGTCGACGCGCACGAGGGCCATGGCATCCTCGGCCGGCAGCTGGCGCACCAAATCGAAGTAGGGCACAACGCCCAGGCACGGCAAGCCTGTCCGCCGGCCGATCTCCGCGAGGCCCGCGTCAAACAGCTGGATGTCACCGCGAAACTTGTTGACGATGTAGCCCTTGAGCCTCGTGCGATCAGGGCCCGCCAACACGGCCCAGGTGCCAACCAGCTGCGCGATCACGCCGCCGCGGTCGATATCACCGAGCAAAACCACCGGCAGATCGGCAGCTTCGGCGAATCCCATGTTTGCGATGTCGCCGGCGCGTAAGTTGACCTCGGCGGGACTGCCGGCGCCCTCGACCAGAACAATGTCCGCATCCGCTCGAAGCCTGCCGAAGCTTTCAAGAATCTTGGGCAAGAGCTCGGTCTTGAGCGTGCGGTATTCGGCAGCTCGCGCGCTGCGCCAGCGGCGTCCCTGGACCACCACCTGCGCGCCGGTTTCCGTTTCGGGCTTCAGCAACACCGGATTCATGTCCGCCGTCGGCGCGACGCCGCAGGCCCTGGCCTGCAGTGCCTGCGCGCGACCGATCTCGCCGCCGTCGACAGTCACCGCTGCGTTGTTCGACATATTCTGCGGCTTGAAAGGACGCACGCGCAAGCCACGCCGGGTGAAAGCACGGCAGAGCCCAGCGACGATCACGGATTTGCCGACGTCGGAGCCGGTGCCCTGGAGCATGAGCGCGATCCCGCTCAAAACTCGACCCCTTTCTGCGCTTTCACGCCGGCCTGGAACGGATGCTTGACCATCGTCATGTCGGTGACCAGGTCGGCAATGGCGATCAGTTCGGGTTTCGCGTTACGTCCGGTCGCGACGATGTGTAGCTGCGGCGGCCTGGCTTGCAGCGCCGCGATAACGTCATCCAGTGGCAGATAGTCGTAGCGCAGCACGATGTTGATCTCGTCGAACACGACGAGGTCGTAACGTGGGTTTGAACCGCGGCAGGCCTCGATCATCTCGCGCGACGCCGCCCAGGCCGCCTGAGCCGCCCGGATGTCGCGTGCACGGTCCTGCGTCTCCCAGGTGAAGCCTTCGCCCATGGTGCGGATCGTCACCTGCTCGGGGAAGCGTTCGAGGACGGCGCGCTCGCCGGTCTGCCATTTGCCTTTGACGTACTGCACGATGCCGACGCGCATGCCATTGCCGATCGCCCGCATGACGAGGCCCATGGCAGCGGTCGTCTTCCCCTTGCCTTTGCCGGTATGCACCATGAGAAGTCCCTTCTCGATGGTCTTGCCGGCGAGCATTCGATCACGGACCTCTTTCCGCCGCCGCGCCTTCTCGTTGGCCCGGGCGTTCAACTCCTCCTCCGCGGAATGCTGCGTCATGCCACCGCCTCGTTGCGCCGATTGGCCAAATCCTTGAGGCGCGAATAGGCAATATTCGAGCGCGGCCGCCACAGCCCCCGTTCCTGGGCCTCGATCAGTCGCTCGGCGATCTCCGTCGCGGCTGCCGGGTTGTGCGTCTGGAGGAAATCGAGCACGCGCTCGTCGCCCAGATAGGCGTCATAGACGGCATCGAATTGGTGGTCGGCAACGGTGCGTGTGGTCGCCGCGAACGCGAAGAGATAGTCGGTTGTCGCCGCCATCTCGGAAGCGCCCTTGTAGCCGTGGCGCATGACGCCGGCGATCCATTTTGGGTTCACCACGCGCGCGCGGACGACGCGGGCGACCTCCTCTTGCAAGGTGCGCACCTTCGGCGTCTCGGGCCGGGAATGATCGTTGTGGTAGATGCTCGGCGTGCGGCCGGAGAGATGGCGCGCGGCAACGGCAAGGCCGCCCTCGAACTGGTAATAATCGTCCGAATCGAGCAGATCGTGCTCGCGATTGTCCTGGTTATGCAGAATGGCGTCGACGGTCTTGAGGCGAGTTTCGAATAAGCCATGTTCAGGCGTGCCTTCGGCGCCGCCGCCATAAGCGTATCCGCTCCAAGCGAGGTAGGCGCGCGCCAGGTCTCCTTCGGTCTGCCAGCCGCGCTCGTCAATGAGCGCTTGCAGACCCGCGCCGTAGGCGCCCGGTTTCGAGCCGAAGACGCGATGGCCGGCGCGCCGCCGCGCGGTATTAGCATCGACGCCGCGACCGACCAGCGCCGCAGTGTCGGCAGCAACCCGCTCGGCCAGCGGGTTCTGGGCGTGGAGCTCATCGAGCGCGGCGACCGCCCGCGCCGCCGAATCGAGCAAATCGATTTGACTTGGGAAGGCATCTCGGAAGAAGCCCGAGACGCGAACCGTGACGTCGACCCGCGGCCGATCGAGCACCGTCAACGGCATGATCTCGAAACCCGTGACCCGGCGGGACGACGGTTCCCAACTCGGCTGCACGCCCATCAAGGCAAGCGCTTGGGCAATATCATCGCCGCCGGTTCGCATGTTGGCCGTGCCCCAAGCGCTCACCACGAGCGCGCGCGGCCAGGCGCCGTGTTCCTGGCGATGACGCTGGAGCAGCAGTTCCGCCGATTTCCACCCCAGCTGCCAAGCGGCAGGGGTCGGCACGGTGCGGCTGTCTAGGGAGTAGAAGTTCCGGCCGGTTGGCAACACGTCGAGCCGACTGCGGGTCGGCGCGCCCGATGGTCCGGGCAAGACGAAGCGACCGGCGAGGCCGGCGCATATGCCGGCAATTTCGCGTCTGCCGCAGGATTCCACGGCGAGCCGGATTTCGCTCGCGATCTTGGCCAGCACCGCGGCAGCACGTCGCCATGACGAATCCGGCTGGCGAGCGCCAGAAACCAAGTCGCGCGCCAGGATTTCCAGTCGCTCGACCGTATCTCCGACCGTCCGCCATGCGCCAGGCGCGCGAAGCGCGGTGGGCCGTGGGCCGTTCCACGTCTCGCCCAGAACGCAATCGAGCGGATCGAAACCGTCGAGCGCGAGATCGGCGGCAAGCGCTCGGACCAGCGATGCGTCGCCGCCCTCGCCGCGAAGGCGCGGCAGCCGCACGAGCGCGACGAGCAGATCGATCAGCTGGTCGCCGCCGGGCGCGCGACCGAACACATGCAGTCCGTCGCGGATCTGCATCTCCTTCAGCTCGCAAAGATAATTGTCCAGCTTGCCCAACGCCGACCCTTCGGACTCTTCGTCGTCGATACCGCAATCGCGATCGAGGCCGATGCGTCTTGCCAAGTCGAGAATCTGGCCGCTCAATAACTTGAGCCGACGTGGATCGACGCCGGCGGCCTCATAAAACTCATCGACCAGCTGTTCGAGTTCGGCCAGCGGCCCATAGCTCTCGGCCCGCGTCAGCGGCGGCGTCAGATGATCGATGATGACGGCGTGGGCCCGTCGCTTCGCCTGCGTGCCTTCGCCCGGATCGTTCACGATGAACGGATAGAGGTGAGGCCATGGCCCGAACGCGACTTCAGGAAAGCAGTCCTGAGACAGAGCCACCGCCTTGCCGGGAAGCCATTCCAGGTTGCCGTGCTTTCCCATGTGGACAACGGCATGCGCATCGAAGCGCGAGCGCAGCCAGGCATAGAAGGCAAGATAGCCGTGCGGCGGCACCAGATCGGGGTCGTGATAGGTCTTCGCCGGATCGATGTTGTAACCGCGCGCCGGTTGGATACCGACGACGATGTTGCCGAACCGATGGATGGCGAGGACGAAGTGACCGTCGACGACAAAAGGATCGCCGTCGGCATCGCCCCAGCGCTTGCCTACCGCTTCCTGCACAGCGGCCGACAGACCCGCAAAGAAGGTTCGGTACTCGGCAAGCGGATAACGGACTTCGCCGTTGCGTGCGCCGCGCGCATTGGTCGGACCGGCCGTGAGCCGCTGCATCAGCGCGGCGCCGTCGCCGGGCGGAGCCGTGACGCGATAGCCCTGTTCGGATAGCGCCGTCAGAAGCTCGACGGTGCTGGCCGGCGTGTCGAGGCCAACGCCGTTGCCGATACGCCCGCCGCGGTTCGGATAATTAGCGAGCACGACAGCGATGCGGCGTTCGGCTGGCGGCGCAGCGCGCAAGCGCACCCAGCAGGCAGCGAGCTCGGCAACAAAGGCGACGCGATCCGCGACGGGAGCATAGGTGACAATCGGACACTCGGTTTCGGTATCGAAGCGCGCTTCCGTCTTGAACGAGACGGCGCGTGACAGAATGCGGCCATCGACCTCGGGCAACGCCACGTTCATCGCGAGATCGCGCGCCGACAGGCCGCGCAGGCTCTCGCGCCAATTGCGCTCGCTGCCGCCGGCGAACACCACCTGGAGCACCGGACAATCGGCGGCATCGAAGGGCGTCTCGCGACGCGCCTGGTCCGGACTCGACACCGCGAAGCCGATCGCGTTGAGCACGACGGACGGTGGCGCGGCCTGGAAGAGCGCGGCGACAACCCCGGCAGAAACCGGCTCTTTGAGGCTGGTAACGTAGGCTGGCAGCGGATTGAGCCCCTGTCCGCGCAGCGCCGCGATCAGGGCATCGACGGGCGCGAGATTGCCCGCCTGGATAAGCGCCCGATAGAAGACAATGGCCGCAACGGGTGCACCCGCAATCCATTCGGCGCGAAGATCGTCGAGCGTCGGCCGCTCCCGGCGCGGCCAATAAAGCGCGGCCTGCACAAGCGGCGCCGGTTCGGTCCAGTCGATCGTTCGACCGGCAAGGCTCCCAGCATAGCGGAGCAGGTTCCGCATGTTTTCGCGACCACCGTGGACGCAGTATTGCCAAAGTCGATGGCGCGTCTCGGCCGATAGACTGCCGATGTCAGTCAGCATCGGGTCCGGCTGGTCGTCCCCTGGAAACATCGCAAACGGGATCGCCTCGGCACGGCAGACCTCGGCGATACGCTCGACGCCATAGGGCCAATAGCTCACGCCGCCGAGCAAGCGCACGAGCACGAGCTTGGCATGGCGCACGACGTTCTCGACGTAGAGATCGACCGAGAGGTTATGCGTTAGCTGCATCACGTTAGCGAGACGCAGCGTCGGAATCGCGGCGCCAAGCTCCGCCTTGGCCGCGGCGAGCGCGGCTAGTTCCGTATCGGCGGCGGAGAGCATCACGATCTCAGCCGGCGACTGCTTCAAATCGACGGCCGCAGTGCCATCGACGATCGCACCCGGCGCGGCGGCGAGCAAATGCATGATTAAGCGCCCAACGCGGCACGGATCGCCGCTTCGTCGAGTCCGCGCTCACCGATGACCACGAGGCGGCTCTCACGGGGTTCATCGGCGCGCCAGTCGCGGTCGAAATAATGCTGGAGCCGCGCACCGACCCCCTGCAGCACGAGACGCATCGGCCTGCCGGCGATGGCGGCGAAGCCTTTGATGCGCAGTACATTATGCGCGGCGATCACCGGCTTCAGATGGGCGATCAGCGCTTCGGGCGAGGCGGCTTCCGGCAAGGTCAGAGAAAAGCTGGCGAATTCGTCATGATCGTGCTCGGCCTCGTTGTCGTGATGCGAAGGCCGGTGGTGCAGCTCATCCTCGGCGGCGGCGCCCAGCCCGAGCAGGACCCGGACATCGACCCGACCATGCTCCGCCGTCACCAATTTGACCTCCGGCCGGATCTGTCCGCGAATGCGATCGGTAACCCGCGCGCGCTCGTCCGCATCGAGCAAATCAGCCTTGTTGAGGAGTACCATGTCAGCGCAGGCGAGCTGGTCTTCGAACAGTTCGACGAGCGGACTGTCGTGATCGCGTGTGGCATCGGCGGCACGTTGCGCCGCCAGCTTCACCGGATCGGATGCGAAGCGCCCTTCCGCGAACGCCGCGGCGTCCACCACGGCGATCACCCCGTCGACCGTGACGCGCGTGCGTATTTCCGGCCAATTGAAGGCCTGCACCAGCGGCTTCGGCAGGGCGAGGCCCGAGGTTTCGATGACGATGTGGTCGGGCGGCTCGGGCCGGTTGATCAGCGCATGCATCGCGGGAAGGAAGTCGTCAGCGACGGTGCAGCAAATGCAGCCATTCGTGAGCTCGACGATGTTGCCTTCTCCGCAAGTCGCGTTGCCGCAACTCTTGAGCAACTCGCCATCGATACCGACCTCGCCGAACTCGTTGATGATCAAGGCCAGGCGGCGACGCGCCGCGTTCTGCAAAATATGGCGGATCAGCGTGGTCTTGCCGGCGCCGAGGATGCCGGTGACGACCGTTGCGGGAATCTTGTTGCTCATGCGAGGACCGCGCGCGCCACCGACTTCACCGCGACCGGAAGTCCGGCCGTCATGAAAACAACGGACTGCGCGCGCTCCGCGACCGATTGGTTGAGCTGGCCGGCGTGATCGCGGAAGGCGCGCGACAGGGCGTTGTCGGGCACGATGCCGAGACCAACCTCGTTGGCCACCAGCACGACGGGGCCCGCAAGTCCGTCCAGCGCGGTGACCAAGGCGGCCGTCTCGCGCTCGACATCGCGGCCAGCCTCCATCAAATTCGCCAGCCAGAGCGTCAGGCAATCCACCAGAACGGCACGCTCGGCGCCGGCGCTTTCAGCGAGCGCCGTCACGAGCTCGATAGGTATTTCGCGGGTGCACCAGCGGGTGCCGCGGCTTTGGCGATGCTGCTGAATTCGGCGCGCCATTTCAGCGTCGCGCGCCTCGGCCGTTGCGAGGTAAATCCACGCGCCCGGCTGCCTTTCGATCAAGGATTCGGCGTAGCGGCTCTTGCCCGAGCGCGCGCCGCCCAGCACCAGCGTGATCGGAGGCAGCGCCACGTCAGCGCGCTCCGTCGCTGCCAACGGATCGAAACCGACCGGGTCCTCCCGGCGAGACGCAATCGAGCACGATCAAGCTCCCCGTACGATCGAGTTGAATCTTCACCATCGCATCGGGGGAAGCGGCCAAGAGCGACGTCCGACGTCGGTCCGAGCCCGAAGGCAACCCCGCCCACGGCTAGCGCTGGCTCAGCGACGGCAGGTCTCCTGGCTCGCGGCTCAAGGCGCTGACGCCGACCTTCCCAGTTTCCCAGTGGCCTCGTTTGGCGTCGGCTTGCCGCTTACAGTTGCGGGGGCAGCTAGGGCCTTGGCGTTGCCGGTAAGCAACCGCCGCACCCTATTCCCATTTGATCCCCTACGCGGGAACCGTCACGACATCACAGTACGGCTTGTCACAGGAATTGCAACACCGCCCACGGGGGTTCTAATCACACCTGACTGTCATCCCACCGTCGACGACAATCTCGGCGCCGGTGACAAAACGCGCCTCGTCCGAAGCAAGGTAAAGCGCCGCGTTGGCGGTATCGCGGCCGTCGCCCATGAAGCCGAGCGGAATGCGTTCCTGCCGCGACGCCAGCAGCGCCCCCACGTCGCCGCCGGCGCGCTGATGGACCAGCCGCGCCTCCACCATCGGCGTGTGCAACTGTCCGGGGATGACGGTGTTCACCCGGATTCCCTTCGGCGCAAATTGCACCGCCACCACACGCGACATCTGAATGACGCCGGCCTTGGTGGCAGCGTAAGCGACCTGCGCGGAGCCGGTCCAGCGCAGGCCGGAGCTGGAAGCGACGTTGACCACGGCGCCCTTCTGCTGCGCTTCCATCACCGGCAACACGTACTTCAAGGTCAGAAACACGCTCTTGAGGTTATAGTCGACCTGGGCGTCCCAGACTTCCTCGCTCATTTCCACCGGTCCGCCCCGGGCGGAGCCGCCGACGTTGTTGACGAGCACGTCGATGCGGCCGAAACGCGCGACACAGGCCTGCGTCATGACGGCGACGGAAGCGCCGTCGGTCACGTCGCACTGCTGCACCACGATTTCTCCGCCGACGGCTTCGACCCGTTCCACCGTCTCGGCGACGCTATCGGGCTTCAGATCGACTGCAAAAATTTTCGCGCCTTCCTCGGCGAAACGTACCGCGGTGGCGCGGCCGTTGCCCCAGCCCGGGCCGACGCAGCCGGCGCCCGCGACGATGGCGACCCTATCCTGCAAACGTCCGCTCATGGGCGTACCTCCTCCTTGACCGGCGCGAAGCCATACAAGCGTTGCGGATTGTCCACCAACAGCACTTGCCGCCCCGCAGCGGTGGGCGCGACCGCGGCCAGAAGATCAACCAGGGCGCCGTCGTCGGGGACCGGGCCTCGATGATTGGGATGGGGCCAGTCGGTACCCCAAACACAGCGGTCGCCGAATTCCGCGACCAGCTTGCGCGCGAACGGCACCGCATCGGCATAGGGCGGCCCCTGCCGCGTGGCGCGATCACAGCCGCTCACCTTTACCCACACATGCTCGTCGCCGAGGAGGGCGAGCAGATTGCGGAACGGCTCTTGTTCGAGCCCGTGCGAGGCATCGATGCGGCCCATATGGTCGATCACCACCGGCACCGGCGAGCGTTTGATCGCGGGCGCCAGCTCGGCGATCCGCTCGGCCGCGATGTGGATTTCGAGGTGCCAGCCGATGTCTCCGAGTCGCTTGGCGAAGGCGATGACCTCGTCGATTGGCGTGCCCTTGCCCAGATCCTCCATGTAATGGAAGCGCGCGCCGCGGAAGCCCAGCGCGTCGAGCCGCTTCAATTCCGCGTCGCTGATCGTGGTCGGCATCAGCCCGACACCGCGATAGGCGCCGCCTCTGGCAGCGAGCGCGTCGATGGTCACTGAGAGGTCGTAGCCGTGCGCCACGGTATGCACGATCACACAGCGCTGAACGCCGAGCAGATCATGCAGCTCGAACAGCTTCTCCCTCGGCGCATCGGCGGGCGTGCTGCTGCGCTCCGCAGCGAAGGGAAAGCGCGCGCGCGGCCCGAACACATGCACATGGGCGTCGCAGGCGCCTGGCGGCAGCTTGAGTTTCGGCTTGCTCGGCGCTGCCATCCAACTCGGCGGCGCAACGGATGCGTCCTCCCGGGGCCTGGTCATTCAACCAGCCGCCGCGTCAGCCATTATCAGGCGAGTCGCGGTCGCCGCGGGTTCACGCGCCTCGAAGGCAGCGAGCCACGCGACGAGGCCGGGATGATCGGCTCGCCATGTGACGGGTTTGCGCCAATCGAGATAGCCGAGCGCGCAGGCCAGTCCGATCGACACGACGTCGGTAACGGTCGGATCGGGTGGTGCGCCCTCGAAGGCAGCAAGGCCGCGCACCACCTTGCCGCGCTGATGATCGAGCCAGAGCTGTGCGGGCGTGCCGGTGCCGCGGAAGCGGCCCTCATAGACCATAAGCAGCGCGGCATCGGTAACGCCGTCGGCCAGCGACGCCCGCGCCAGCGCTTCGTAACGGCGGAGGCCGCGCGCCGGCAAAAGCCGCTCGCTGCCCGCCACTTCCTGCAGGAACTCAATAATCACCCGGCTGTCGTAGAGTACCGTGCCGTCGTCGATCAGCAGGCACGGCATCTTGCCGAGCGGGTTTTGCTCGCGCAGCGTGTCGTTCTCGTCGCGAGTATCGGCCGGCACCAAGGTGATGCGCTCGCTTAGACCGAGCACCATAGCGGCGATGCGGACTTTGCGGCCGAACGGCGAGGTCAAGGTCGAGCGCAGCACGAACTTTTCAAACGTCGGAACCATGGGCCGCTACATCGTCTGCGGTAGATAGAGCGCGAGCTGCGGAAAGACGCAGAGCAGAAACAACATCACGAAACCGGCAAGAACGTAGGGGACCAACCCCATGAATACGTCCTCGAGCTCGACGCGGCCGTTCGAGGTCGATTGCACCACGAAGCAGTTGACGCCGACCGGCGGGGTGACAGCGCCGATCTCCACCAGCAGCACCACGAACACGCCGAACCAGATTGGATCGAAGCCGAGTTTCATCATCACCGGATAGGTGATCGGCAGCGTGATAGCGAGCAGAGCAGGCGCATCCATCATCATGCCGAAGACGAGGTAGATCATTGTGATAAGCAGCACGATCACCCAGCGGTTGACGTCCAGCGAGGTGAGGAAATCGCCCAGCGTGTTGGCGACGCCGCTGAGTGCGAGGAAGCGCGAGAAGATCAATGCGCAGATGATGATGGCGAAGATCATCGCGGACGTCTTGACCGTCTCGTGCAGCACTTCCATCAAGCGCAGGTTTCTCACGCCTCGCTGCCGGATGATGGCGAGCACCAGCGTCACGGCGGCGCCCACGCCGCCGGCCTCGGTCGGGGTGAACACGCCGCGATAGAGTCCAAAGATAATGCTGGCGATCACCAGCAGCAGCGGCCCGGCCAGCCGCAGCGAATACAACTTTTCGCGCAAGGTGAATTTTTCCGTGCTACGCGGCGCATATTCCGGGTGGCGTAGAACGGTGAGCAGCGTAGCGCCGCACAATACGGCGGCGAACACGAAGCCGGGAATAATGCCGGCAATCAACAGCGCGCTGATTGAGGAATCGGTGAGGATGCCGAAGATCACCATCACCGCCGAGGGCGGAATCATCACGGCGAGCGTGCCGGCGATGGCGATGGATGCGGCGGCCAGGCGCTTGTCATAGCCGCGATCGAGCATTTCCGGCAATGCCAGCTTGGTGAACACGGTAGCGGTGCCGATCGAGGAGCCGGAAGCCGCGCCGAAGGCGGCGGCGCCGAGCGTGGCGGAGATGGCAAGGCCTCCGGGCAGGCGACCAAACCACCTATGGGCGGCGCCGAACAGGTCCTCGCCGAGCCCCGCGCGCATGGCAAACATGCCCATGAGCAGGAATAGCGGAATGACGCTGAAGTGGAAGCTGTGCGTCGTCTCGAAGAACACCGTGCTCAGCATCGAGGGTGGCGGCTTGAAAGCCGACGACAGCGGTGAGACCGAGCGCACCGACCACACCGAGCGCCACCATCACGTTGAAGCCGGCGAGGATGGCGGCAAATAGCGCCAACACCCCAATAACGCCGAGTTCGAGCGAAGCCATCAGATGCTCTCCATGGCCCGTTCGTCGTCGCTGGCAATCGGCATCAGGGTTTCGGCGATGGCGTCGAGCAGGAACTGCAAGGCGAGGAGGGAAATGCCGAGGAACACCACGAATTTCATCGGCCAGAGCGGAAACATCACCTCGCCCCATTCGTGCTCATTGAACGAGTAGGCCTGCACCGCAAAGTTCCACGCGGCATAAGCGCACCAGGCGAAAAAAACGGCGCCGACCAGCATGGCAATGACGGTGAGGACGCGCGCCCAGGCCTTCGGTAGCCGGCGGGTGAGCAGATTCACCCGGATATGGCCGCCGTCATATTGGGTGAGCGCCACCGAGAGGAAGATGATGATGACCAGCAGGGATTCGGTGAATTCCAGCGTGCCGGTCACCGGCTTATTGAACAGATAGCGGCCGACGACATTGGCCACCACCAGCAGCATCATGACGAAAGTCGCGGCGGCTGAAATCAGTCCAAAGCCGCGCAACAGGTAGCCATAGCCCCGGTACAGGCGCTGGAAGGCAATCATCGCAATGGCTCTCGATTGGTTGCAACCGGTCTCTGATCACCGCTCGATGTCCGGAGCATGGCGCACCGGGCATCGCACGATGATTGCGTGTGGCGGATCAGCGGTTGTCGATCTCATCCACAATGGTATGGACCTCATCGTCCGTCAGGCCTGCGGCCTTGGCCTTAGCCATCCATTCCTGCCGCACCGCCTGCACTCCCGGATCCTTGCGCGCCGCGTTGAGCGAGTTCGCCGGTAGATGCGTGATGGTCACGCCGTTCTTCTTCCAGCCGGCGAGTATCTGCTGGGTGAGGACGTCGAGGGTGACCGTGTAGCGCATGGCGTATTCGCGGCCGAGCCCGTCGAGGATCGCCTTGGTCTGCGGATCGAGCGCGTTGTAGCTGTTCAGGTTCATGGCGATCATGTGGCCGAACGAGGCGCCGATCGGCAGATCGACGTAGTATTTCGCCACTTCATCGTATTTCCAACCGTGTGCCAGCGACGGGCCGATCGGCGAGCAGTCAAGGATGCCGCGCTGCAGCGCCTCATAGCCGTCCGACGATGTCATCGATACCGGCGTACCGCCGAGCGCATGCACCAGCGCCGGATAGGCGAAACCGTAGGTGCGGATGCGCTTGCCCTTCAAGTCGGCGATCGACTTGATCGGCTTGTTGCAGATAAGGCCGTACTTCTCTAATGGCCGGAATCCGATGACTTTGAGATTGTACTTGGCCAGTTCCTGGTCGAACTGCGGATATTGCCGGTGCCAGAGTTGCATCAGCTCGGCGATCTCGATGGTCGAGTGCGGCTGTGGGATGAAGTAGCCGACCGCGTTGTTGAGCGGAAACTTGTCGGGGAAATAGGGGGTAATGATGTCACCGATGTCACCGGCGCCGCCCGACAGCGCGTCGGGGACCTCCTTGGCATTGGCGACGCTGCCGCCCCAGAACATTTTGATATCGTCTTTACCGCCCGTGCGCTTCTTGAATTCATCGACGAACCACTTGGTGCTGATCGACTGCGCGTCGCCGGCGGCCTCCGGCTTGAAGGTGATCCATTTCAGCGTCTTGGCCTGAGCGTGCGGGCTGACCCCGCCGAACACCAATGCGGCGGCAGCCGCCACACAGAAACGAAGCAGAAATCGCGGCATGTATATTCCTCCCCTATCGGTCGAAAACGGCTTTTCATTGTCGGAAAGCTTAGTGGCCGGCAACCAGCGCGGCAATGGGTAGCGCTCGTTTCAAGCGATACTCTTTCGGCATGGTGATGCCGACAGTCGATTTGCCGCTTCGCGGCGCGGATCGGATCGGCGTTCAGCTCAGCCGCGCGCCGGCCCAACTTTTGGTGCGCACTAGCGCGGCGCAGACATCGTACAGCAAGTCGCTCGCGCGCTCGGTGAGCTTCGACAGTTGCGCATCGCGCAGAGTGACGACAGCGACCTTGGTCGACAGAGTCGGTCGCAGCAATGGATAGGCCGTCAGCTGCTCGTGGGCGAGCTCGTCCTGGACGGCGGCGTAAGTGAGAATGGTATAGCCGAGGCCGCGCGCGACCAGCACCTTGGCGAAGGCGACACTGTCCGCCTCAACCTTGATGCGCAAGCGGATACCGTGTTCAAGCGCGGCGTGCTCGACCAGCCGCCGGTTAGTATGCGCCACATTGGGCAGGATCAGCGGCAGCTCACTGAGGTCACGAATGCGGAAGCTGGCCGGGTGCCTACCGCCCTTAAGGCGGCGCGTCGGCGGCCCGATCACCATCATCCGTTCAGTCAAAAGTGGTCTAATGTTCAGCGATTCAAGGTGCGGCGGGTTGTGCAGCACGGCGATGTCGATGCGCTTTTCCAAGAGCCACTCCTGCAGCGAGCTGGCGACGCCCTCGCGCACATGCAGCGTGGTCTGCGGCCAAGTTTTCTGAAAGCGTTCGACAAAGCCGGGGATGAGAATGCGTCCGGCAGCCGGCGGCGCACCGAGCGTGACGCGGCCGGCGCTCGGCGAGCGATCTTTCTTGATCTCTTCGCCGGTCTCATGAACGAGGTGAGTGATCGCTTCCGCCCGCTCGAGCAGCAACGAGCCGGCGGCGCTCAGCCGTACCCCGCGGCCGTGGCGCGCAAACAGCGATACGCCGAGCTCATATTCGAGCTTTTGGACCTGACGGCTGAGCGCAGGCTGCGCCACGCGCAATTCCTGCGCCGCCCGGCTGACGCTGCCGGCGCGTGCGACGCATATGAAGTTGCGCAGCTCTCTAAATTCCATGACCTGCAGCGAGCTATACCTGTGCGGCATAGCTTATGGCATTGCGGGGCGCCGTCAAACCGTGATGGCCCGCCGATGTCATGCCGGCGCACGTCGGCGCGTCACTTGAAATGCGATGACAGGTACACAGGTCGATCCGCGTCACGCTCGGGCCACGTCGTGATCATCACGCCCGATCGGAATTACCACCTCGTCGATACGCATACCGCGGCGCCGCAACTGCTTTCACAGTGCTTCCATGGAACAGCCAGAAAAACAAAAAGCCCACCTCAGAGGTGGGCTAATCGTTTGACCTGATTATCGTCTGGCTGGTTGCGGGGGACCGCAACCATCTTGACTTGCTGTTCCGGGCGGCCGCGTGATTCATCGCAAATATTCTATGCGCCCCTTACTGAAGATCGACAACGGCCTCTACGTGCGCGCAACCGCGCTCTCGTGCGACGAGGGGCGGAATCGAAAGCAACCAAATTGCCGAGCCTTTCCGCGCCGCTCGCCGCTAAGGCGCTCCCAGATACCAACAAAAATACCAACGCAGGTTCTGCCCGGCCGCATTCGAATGCGAAAAATCCGGATCAGGATCTCCATCCCCACAGCCACCACAATGCGAGCGCGGCGTGGCAGTTTCAATTCACTTGCTGATCCGGGCGGCGGCGTAAGCCATCAGCTGCAGAGTATCGCGACCATGCGGCCGCCCGTCGATTCGCGGCGCCTACCCGAGCAAGATCGAGCCTCTGCTGCGGTCGGTCACCGGCGTGCTTTCGGGCCTGAATCCGACCGGAAGCGTTCAAGCGAATACCATATCCCGCCCGCGGCCTGGTGAAATGGGTTGTCGTTTAACTTGTGCATGACGGGCATTTGTCCATAATAATACGCAAAAGGACATCCGCCATTTTTGCGGGCCGGCGCTTTCTTTTTGTTATCGACCAGCTTGGCTCGGGGGTGAAAGCCATGAGAAATATCGTGCTGGCCGCCAGCCTGAGTGCATTGTTATTTCCGGCTACAGCGTTCGCGGATAACGATACGGTAAGGCTGTCCGAGCCGTTTCAGATTGCCGATAGCGCGGCCGTCCAACAGCAACGAGCGCAGCCGGCGGTCCTCCCGGCCCCTCAGCGCTTTGCTCTAACCATCGGCGGACTCTATACGCACCGTGAGGGCGAGACCGCGGGCTGGGCGCCCAGCGTCATGGTCGATTACGCGGCAACGAACCGACTGCAGCTTCATGCGATGGTGCCGATGGCATACGACCGCGTGAGCGGCGGCTCGACGCACTTTGGTGTCGGCGATGTCGAAACTGGAATTCGATATCGGTTCCTTGACGACGACCCGACAGGGTGGCGGCCCTCGGTCGCAGTATATCCGCTGGTCGATTTTCCGACCGGCAATGCCAACGAGAACCTCGGCACCGGCCGCGCGCATTATTTCCTGCCGCTCTGGTTTGCAAAGAGTTTTGGGCCTTGGATTCCGTATACCGGTGGCGGCTATTGGATCAACCCGGGTCCAAATAATCGCAATTGGTTTTTCGGAACGGTCGGCACCCTCCGCGAGCTTTCCGAGAAATGGACCGTCTTCGGCGAGGTTTTCCACGCCACATCCAGCAAGGTCGGCCTGAAAGCGCAAACCGGCTTCGATGTCGGTGCGCGGTTTAACCTAACGACGCACCATCATTTCCTCTTCACGATCGGCACCGGCCTGCAGAACGCGAGTCAAGCGAACCAGATTACCAGTTACCTCGCATACGTCATGACGTTCTGAGCAGCACCGGCTCGGCTTTTGCCGACCCGAACCGAATTCAGCCCAAACCCCCGTTGAATCTAACCGGCTTTGCGCGGCTTCGATGTCGGCGCCGTACCGTGTGAGCTCGGCAACCTGGCGCTGAACGTGCGCTCCAATTCCATCCGCGTCCGGGCGCTTGCCCGCAAGAGGCGATCGGTGGCGCCCAGTAGGGCGCTGCGATTCTGCTCAGTGTCGGCGGCAAAAAGCGCATCCACGGCCGCCAAAAAGTTCGTGATGTCGCTGTTCACGCGCGACCAGATCGCACTGGCGACGGTCGTCTCCGCCTGGGGTTGGCGGCGCACCGAATAGGGTTCGCCGGGCCTACTCGGCCGAGGCGCCGCGGCGGGACGGTGCCTGTCCGCTTCGCGGTCGGCACTACCGGCACGATCTGCCGACGACACGCGCTGAACGATGTAGCGGATCGCGGGAGCCGTGCATTGGTAGTCCTTCGCGATCACAGTCAGACTCTCGCCGGTGGCAAATCGTTGAGCAATTTTTGGCCACTCGGCGTGGGGTATTTTTCCTCGGGTTCGAGGATTCACCATGGGTTAGCCCCTTTTCTTTACACAGAAAGATAACACCAGGATATCCACAGCGCCCTGCGACAAAACTGTGCCGTCTTATTGCAGCGCAGAAAGATCGAAATTAATACGCTATCTTACCCCGGCCCAGATACCAAGTTTGTGGGGTCGGACGCCAAGTTTGGCGCAACCACCGGAGGTCTCATGCCATGCGCCGGTATCGGACGTTCCGTTTTTAGTTCTTACCATATGGTTAAGATGTATTACCATATGGCTAACACGTATTACAAGTTCGTTAACAAATGCTACGCCGGCGTTCTTGATAATCGCGGTGACGAACACCGATGAACGCCGCGGAATTTATGGCTTGGTGCCGACAACGCGGGTTTCGTTGCGCGAAGAACGCGGCGGCTGCGCTCGGCCTTCCCGAAACGCAAGTTTCCGGTCTCGACGCCAGCGATGACAGGGTCAGCGCAAGACTGGCGCTGGCGTGCATCGCCTATGAGTATTGCGACGAGCATCACTCCCCTGAACGGGAAATGTCCGGCCATTATGCGTCGGTTCGGCGGCGGATCCGTCGGTTTCTCGAACTTGAACCAGGCCCGCGCGATAAGGACTTGGCGGCTGCGCTCGTCCTGGGCCTGGCGTCCGTCGTGGGGCTTGAAAAGGGCGAGTGGGGGAAGAACGAGATTCTCGGGCGGGCGCACGACCTCATCTCGCACTGGCCTGGGTGGAGTCGAGTCGCCGTCCGGCCAGGACCGATTAGCGTGAAACTCCCAGCGGCCGGAGTTCAACAACAAAAGAAAGAAAGAAAAACTGAGCCGGAAACGTTGAGACGCTACGATTACGATCAAGAAAAAGAAAAAATGGAGAACAAAATCGCCGACATGGCGGCCCCCCTCGGTGGCGAGCTCATTTTTTTGCCGCCTCCGTATGTCGCGAAACGCGACGACAGCCAAATCACACGCGGCAACAACAACGACTGCGGTGCGACCGCGACCGTAATCACATGGTGCAGCCAAAGTCGTTACGGCACGACGCAGCGCGTAAATGCGCTTCCCACCGCCGCTACCATCCTGCCGCTCGAGGATGAAACAGACGTTGGCGGTGCCGAACATGCGGTCCCGGCGTGCGACTGGTCCTGGTCGATTTGTCTGACTTGCGAAGTACTGCAAAAAGCCATCACCGAACGGTCGGGCATTTTTTTGGTGACCAGCGAGGCGCGAACCGTATTTGCCCATCGCCTCGCCATGACGTTGCGTGCGGCCGACTGTATCGTCGGCTTTGATCGGCGTCCCGCTGCGTCGCTAGAAAGTCCGTTGGCTGCGCTGTCGGCACGCCTTGGAATCAAGTTCGATGGCGGGAATCGCGCGGCGTGGTGTCAACGCCTGGCCGAAGCGCTTGAGCGGCAGCCTTCAGCGACGCCGGTGCTGCTCATCGACACAGCCGACCTCCTTGGCGATTCGTCGATCCGCGAGCTTGCGACCGTACTCGATGCGGGCGGTGACGGAGCGAAAATCCGCGCCGTTCTGGTCGGCCGGCCTGAACTGCAGGAGCGCCTCGAACAACCGGACCTCGCAACGGTGAATGCGCGTGTGCGCTTTCGTTGTCGGCTCGAGCCGCTCGACGAGATGGATGTTCGCTCGATCATCGCTCGCCGATTGCCACACGACTTTGCGATCGGAGCGATCGCGCCCGGAAGACTTACCGCCATTGGCGACTATATCCGGGCCAATCCCGATGCGCTGGCGTTCCTATGGGGCCGGTCGCGCCGCTTGGCTCGCGACAGCGACGAACCGGTGCCAAGCCTGGCGTACGTCGCCAAGGCCGCGCAAATGCTCAGCGGCAGCGCTGACGGACTTGGCAGCGCAATGGCGCATGGCGATGCGCCTCCCAATAGCGGCAACGCTGAACTACGCGGATCGCGAAATGCTGTCAGCCGCAAGGTCTTGCCGCGAGCGATGGTGCGGATTGCGACAGTTGCATTGATTGTCGCCGTCTGGTCACTGACGCCGTCTTTTGACGGAAGCGAGCACCCTGCACTGACAGGCGCCGCGCTCGAGCGGTTGGCCCCGCAATCGGTTTTGGCCATCGGACAGGATATCGGTGCATATAAACCTGCGCCTTCGTTGCAGACGGCGATGGTGGACGATTCGAGCGCTCGTCAAGACGACAAAGACACAACGACCACCGCGCTGAACCCAGCGTCGCACAACCAACCGCCACCTGCCCGTCTGGCAACGCCATCTACCACTCGCCCCGAACGCCACGCGCATGGCAACCATCGCGCGCCGACCCATGCGGTGCCGACCGCTCGACGTTCGAACGACCGCCCGCTACCGACGCGATCGATCAAGCCGCTCCCGCCCGAACGCCCTGCCCAAACTGACGGGCAATCACCGTCACAAATTGCGGCTGCGCCGACAGTTCCCCCTCCTCCCGCGCAAGCTCCGCCCGCACGCAGCGACACACAACTCGTGGCGGCCTCGGTGCCCACATGCCAGCCGTATCTATCCCAAGTCGATTTTTCCGGCCACGCCGCGCGCGTCACCGGGCTCGCCTGTCACGACGCGACCGGCCGGTGGTGGTTGATGAGTCAACAACACGAATCGGAGTAAGCCGATGGGTACACGCCTGTTAGAGTTCGCTCGGCAGCGGCGGCAGTATCCGGAGACGCGGAAGGACACGCGTTACATTTGGCTCTTTGTGGCTGCTGCTGCGTCTTGCGCAGCATTGCCGGGGTTCGTCGGTCTAGCCCGTGTAGCTATCGGTGTGGCCCATGCGGCGGGATTGTTGTCGGGCCAAAGTCATCCGGTTGCCGCGGTGGTCGGCGGTATCGCGGGAGCTGGACCGGCGGCGACGGGTGCTTTGGGTGCGACCACGAGCGCGGTCGGCGCCGCGACGGGCGCAGCCGGTGCCGCGGCGACGGGCGCGTTGGGTGCCACCACCAGCGCGGTCGGCGCCGCCACGGGCGCAGCCGGTGCGGCGGCCACAGGCGCGTTGGGTGCGACCACGAGCGCGATCGGCACCACCACTACGACAATCGGCACGGCCGCAACGGATACGTTGGGTGCCGCCACCGGTACGCTCGGCGCCGCAGGAACAGCTCTTGGCGCGACGACAGGAACCACTCCATTCGTCGCGACATCGAGCGCGGACGACGCCAATGCATTGGCAGCCCTAGAACAGAGCGGTTTTGTCGCGCCGGGCGATGGTCCGATTTGGCTGAAGGCGCGCGCGCCTAACTCGATGGGCGCGCCCTGCCGCGAATACGTTCAATCGGTGATGGTCAATAATGCCGCGGTTGACGCCACCGCCGTCGTCTGCAAGCAGCCTTGGGGCAGATGGCGCGTGGTGGTGCCCCCGATCGCGGCATTGGCACTCCCCGTCCACACTGTCGAGAAATAAACGACATGGCGTGCGCCGCGCTGCCGTGAGCCGGCAGCACAGCATCCTTGCGATTAGACCTCTTCGGCGACGCCGGCGGCGTTCATTGCGGCCTCCACTGCACGGCCGCGACGCGGCCCGGTGGCGCCGTTGCCAGCTTTCGCGTGGTGCCCGCCGTTGGATGCCTCGGCATCCAGCAGATCGCGAAATTCCTCGCCCGTAATTGCGAAGACGTCGTCTGCCGCGAAGGCCTTGAGCTTGCGCCCCCATTTTGTCTCGAATGCCGTGACAATTCCGTCGCCGATGAACGTGACGTTGTAACCGCGCTCGAGGGCACTTTTCGCGGTGCGGGCAACGGACGTGACACCATCGACGCCCATCAGAAAGATGTGGTTGACGCCACGATTGCGTAAGAACACGTCGAGCTTGGGATTGGAAAAGGCGTCGGCCAACGGTGTCGAGAAAGAATAGCCCGACACCCGCTGCACACGCGGGTCAACGTCGCACGTTGGCCGCGCTTCGGCTTCGTGCCTGAGCAGGTATCGCGCCACGATATTCGAAGCATTGCGGGCCAATTGCTGTTGCACGTAGGCGACGACCACCCCGCTATCCTGGGCCTTCCTGGCCACGTCGTTCACGATCTCGATGAGCTGCGCGACAGCACGGCCTGGAACGGAGTACCAAGCCGAGGCACCCGTGAACTCTGCCTGTACGCCGAGCACCAGCAGCGCCCACCGAGGATCTTTATAGTGCGGAATTCTTTCGACTTTTGGGATGGGCGCGCGCGAACGCCCAATTAGTCGACCGATTTTCTCGACGGAAACGGTTGTTGCCGCGCCCAGCGCCGCAGTTGCGACTCTCTGCATTATCTTCCATCGCTTTGCAGCACGCGACGAACCGGACGACCACGAGATCGCGCCCGATCGCGCGTAATAGCTGACAATCTCCTTCGAAAAATACGCGGATTCGGCATAGCCATATGCGGCGTGCTGACGCTCGTCGACAAACGTAAGAACTGCGCCCGCGACGCTGGCGCCCGCTTCGCGGAGACGCTTCAATGCAAACGCAACCGCGCCCCGCGGTGTTTTGGCCCACCGAACAGTCATGATGGTCTCATCGGCATGGGCGGCGAACACCAGCGCCTCCGAAACTGCGAAAACCGGCGGCGAGTCGATAATCACGAACTCGTAACGGGCTGCGAGGACTTCCAGCAGGCGGGCGAGGTTGTCGACGCGCGTCAGACCCGAGGTCCGCGAGAATTTGCCGGGCGGAAGGATGTCGATGCCCGAACCGCTGTCCGCTATCACCGCGTCGGCGAGATTGGCCTTCGAGTCGAGCACTTCCGCAAGCCCGGGCGCGTGCAACCGCAGGCCAAGCGCTTTGCTCGCGCCGGCTCGCCAGAAATCGGCATCGACGACGATCGTACGATGGCCGGCCTGAGCCGCCAAAGTCGCCAAACTCAGAACTATTGTCGTCTTGCCTTCGCCCGGAAACGCCGATGTGACCAGCGTCGTCTTCGATTGTCGGTCGAACAAGACGAAATGCCGCGTGTAGATCGCCTTGAGGGCTTCCCGGTAAGACGATCCGCTGCCGTATTTGGAGATTCCCACCGGCGACCGCATGCTGGCGCCCGCCAAAGGAACGAGGCCCAATCCGCTGATACCGGTCGCGGCCTCGAAATCCTCGATGCTGCGGAAGCTCCGATCGGTCTTGTCGCGGAAAAGAACGAAGCCGCAGCCTCCCACCAGCGAGCACACCGCCGCGATCGCAATCAGCAGCGCCGGTTTGGGTTTCGTCGGGCTCACCGGCACCTGTGCATACGACACCACTTCGGAGGTTGGGTGCTCTGCGGACTTACCGGCTTCGTAACCGACCTCCTTGAAGCGCGCGAGATAATTGCTGAGGACGAGGCGGTCGGCCTCGGCTTGGCGCTGAAGTGCGGCCAAGGTTACGTCCGAGCCGTTCATCGCCGTAACTTCCTGTTTCAACGCATCAAGGCGGTCGGTAAGTCGCTGTTCGTTCATGCGGGCGACGTCGACCTCGTTGTGGAGCGCGGCGGCGATTTGCTGGGCTTCAAGCTTCATTTCGCCCTTGAGTTTGGCGAGTTGAGCGCCCAAGGCGATCGTCTTCGGATAGCGCGCCCCATAGTTCTCCGAATTGAGCGCAAATTGTGCCTGCAGCGTGGCCTCTTCGGTGCGGAGCGAGCGCATGACAGGAGAATCGAGCAGATCGCTCGTCGCATCGACATTCGACGAGAGCGACGCGCGCAGCTGTCGCAACCGGTCTTCCAGCGTTGTCCGCGTTGCCTGAGCCTTGGCCAGCTCGTCGCTTACATCGGCCATTTCCTTCAGGAGCAGCGGTGATCCGCCGGGTCCGGAGAATAGGCCTGCCTTCGCCCTGAACTTGGCGATCGCCTCTTCATCCGTGGTGGCCTGCTGCTGCAGGCTGTTAATCCGATCTTGAAGCCATTGCGCCTGTTGTGTCGCGCTTTTCGCGCGCAAGTCCTGCTGATCGGCGATGTATTGATCGACAACAGCATTCGCGATCGCTGCCGCGAGTTTCGGGTCTCGGGCGTCAAACCCAACATCGATGATCCGTGATTCCCCCTTTCGATCAACATGCAGTAGCGCCAGAAAATTCTTCACGGTCTGCGCCAATTGGGCCGCTGCCCCTTCCTTCGTGGTGGCGGACTGCGGTGATTTTCCAACGGCGGGATTGAACTCTCGTTGATTTTCGAGCTTCAGGGTGCGAATGACCTCGGCCGCGAGCGCAGGCGACTGGAGAATTTGGACTTCGGTCTGTATCGCTTCGGCGTCGGGCGGCGGCAAGGGCGACGGGTTGTTGGCATTGTTCCCGATGAGCAGCGTGGATATGCCGCCGTTCGGATTTTCGACGACGACAAGCGCATCCGCAACGTAGTGGCGCGGCAGGAAAGCGACCACGCCGGCAGAAGCGCCGGATACGACGGCGCAGACCGCAAGGATGAGAAACTTCCGCCGCCACAGGCGGCGAACGACCGAGAGATAGTCGATCTCTTCGCCGGCGTTATCGCCTCCCCGTGCCTGATGAATTGAGGCCCATGCCGGCGCGTAATAGATCGGGTGGGAAGGTTGCCCGGAGGAAGGAACTTCGACGGCCTGCGTCATCATCCTGCTCCCTGATGCCGGCTGTGTGCTGCCTGGCGATCGATAAGAAATCATCGGCTAAAGTTATCGGATTAGCAATATCTTTTCTTTTCGTTCGTGTGCCGCGGGCTGGGCGCTGGGAGCGAGCGGTGGTCGGCTTTGCCAACATATCGGCGATTTGCAGCGTCCGTGCGGTCGCGTCTACCGTGCAGGCAATCGATTGTTGTTTTTCGTTTACCGATCATGTAAGAAAAGAAAACAAGTGGCCCTCGGTGAAGATTGGGCCGTTCGGAGGACGCCGGCTTGACCCTGCAGGCCCGTACGACCTCTTTCCACCGCTGGAATCCGGCTCCTTCCCGGTTTCTTGAAAAAGCGGGGCGGGCCGACGCCCAGAACATTCAGCGACGTTCGGGCCTCGACATACAGGCGCGCGTGCCCGGGTTCGTCCGGACGGTCGAGCTGCTGATCGTCGTTGGCCTCGGGCTTGTCGCCCACCGTTTTGGACCTGGGCGTAACGGCCCGATTACGGCGGTCGATTGGCTCGAGATCGTGCTGGCAGCCATCATCTTCGTGAACTATTCCGATCTTGGTCACGCCTATAGGTTCAGGGCGCTGAAGAGTGGGACAGCTCAGCTCACCGGGGTATCGCTGGCTTGGGCCTGTACGACCGGGAGCCTTCTTCCTATCAGCTGGATCGGTGCGATCAATGGCGGCCTCATCCGACCGTGGGCTATCACTTGGTTTCTGGCGGCTTGGCTGGCGGTGCTCGGATGGCGGGCGACGATCAGGCTGTGGATTGACCATCACCACCGACGAGGCGATTGGAGAATAAGAGTTGCGATCGCGGGCGATGGCACGCCGGCTTTCGATCTAGCGCGCCGCCTCGAGGCCGTCGCTGGCAACGTCGATATCGTCGGGGTCTTTGTTGCTGGCTCTTGTCCCCTTCAAGGAAAGAGAACGATCGACGACCTCTATAACCTCGTGAATTCAGAAGGTATCGACGAGATATTGATCGCCCTTCCCTGGCCGTCGCCGGTCGAACTCAATGCGGCGATACGTAAGCTCTGTGTTTTGCCGGTGGACGTGAAGCTCTATGCCGGCGCACCCGGACCAGGTCTCGACCGCAGCGGAATCGAATCCGACGACTTGCTGCCGACACTCCCGATTCAACGCAGGCCTCTCTTGGGTTGGGGCGCGCCATTGAAGCGTGCAGAGGACGTCATCTTGGCAAGTATTCTCGTTTGCACGCTTGCGCCGCTGCTTCTGCTCATCGCCGCGTTAATCAAGCTAGACAGTCGCGGTCCGGTTTTTTTTCTCCAGGAACGGTTCGGGTTCAACAACAACAGCGTACGGGTCTACAAGTTTCGAACGATGTATCATGATCCGGACCCGGATTCGGTCGTGCCGCAGGCGCGCCGGAATGACCCGCGCGTTACACGTATCGGCGCGTTCCTTCGGCGCACCAGCCTCGACGAGCTGCCGCAACTGTTCAATGTGTTGGGCGGCAGCATGTCGCTCATCGGTCCACGTCCGCACGCGACCATTCACAACAAGAAATATGGCCGGCTCATTGACGGCTACCTTGGCCGCCATCGGATGAAGCCGGGCATCACCGGATGGGCACAGGTCAACGGGCACCGCGGAGAAACGGATACCGTTGAGAAAATGCGTCTGCGGCTTCAGCACGATCTCTATTACATCGACAACTGGTCCCTCCTCCTGGACTTGAAGGTCCTGGTGACGACGGTTCCGGCTGTGGTCTGGGCTCGGAATGCCTACTGACGAAAGGGCGGAGAGCTGGGTAATCGGTCATCGCGGCGAGATGAAATCGAGCGAACTCCATACGTGGCGGAAAAGGCACAACCTCAGTTCCTGGAAAGCGGCGGCCGATGCCCTGGGCCTGCCATATTGGCGGATGCTTCAGCTCAAGAACGGCGAGGATAAAATACCGCTCCAAATCGAGTTGGCTTGCATCAATTTCGAATGTGACAAATTTGCCGAGGCGGTCACCAACAAGGCCGTCTCGTATTTCGAGGTCCTGCGCTACACGTGGTTTTGCGAGCGAATTATCAAGGTTATCGAGCTCCCGCACGGCGATGAGCGTCGGGAAGAGTTGGCCGTGAGCCTCTTGCTGGGACTGATCGCCGTCATCGCCGACGACTTCGATACGACCGTCGCCGCCATTTTGCGCCGCGCACTGTCACGCGCGTCGGCTCAAGGGACGGCGCCAAGTGCACACAAGGTCGAACCCTCGCGCTCGGCCTCCCATAGCGATCGTCGCCTTGGCGGCGCTCAAACCGCGCGTCGGGTGTTCTCCGAATAGGCGTAGATCATTCGCCTTTGGTCCCACACTTCGACGCCGTGGAACTGTTGATGGCGCGTCAGGAGCAGACGTGCGGCCGTCCGCGCTTGCATGTCATCGTCGCACTTGAGCTCTTCGGTAGCGCAGATATGGCCGTCCTTGAGAAAATAGCAACGGTAGCCCCCCATGCTTTCCCCCGTCTGGAATGATCAGCCTGCAACCGCCAAACCAGTGACGTCATCTTACGGGTGATCGCCAAAATTGTATCGTTGTTTTACAAACAAGTAAGGCAACGTTGTCGTCGACATTGCCGCAATTGTCGAATGTAGTTCTTATTCATTGTTGTTATCCGAATCGCGCACCGACCTTACAGGTCATCGGGTGGAGCGTCGTCATAATGTGTCGTCTGAATGCGACCGGTCAGCGGTCGCTTCCCGTACGTCGTTCGAGCGCGGGATAGCGTCCCATCGCCTTCTCGATCTCTACACGCGTGCGCGCGGTGGCCCGCAACAGGCCGTCGGTTGCCGATAACAGCGCTTCCTCGTTCTCGGCCGTGTGCTCCGCCATAAGCGCGTCCACCGCAGAGAGAAATGCGGCGATGTCGCCGTTCACGCGCGACCAAAGCGCGTGATCAAGCGCCGTACCGCGCGCCGAACGCGATAGCGGCGAAGAACTCTCCTGACGGCCGGCTGCCGCCAGAGCCAATGGCGCCTGGAGACGCCGCCGTCCCTCATCGCCCCCAGCAGCGGTCTGAGCGTCCGGCATGCGACGCACAATGTACCGAATGGCAGGCGCCGTGCATTGGTAACTGCGCGCCACCGCCGCCAGCGATTCGCCCGTGCCGACCCGGGCCGCGATTTTCGGCCATTCCGAATGTGCGATCTTACCCCTTGCGCGCGGATTGCCCATAATTTGTTCCTTTCTTCTCTTCATCAAAATGAAAACGTCGCGACCCCCGCGCAATTTCTTTTTTTGTGTGCGCGGCCCGTGATAATTCTGTGGTCTCTCGCTTTTTATCTTATACGGGCTCTCGGGCGCGCCAGCAAGCGACAAAACAGTTTTCTTTTCTTATCGTTTCTTATATAGCTATAGCCGGCCCTTGCGGCCACCCGTTCGGCAGGGATCACCGGCATGACAGTTTTGCACCCAGCGTCCGATCTTGAATTGGTCCGTGATCGTACCCGGACCAGTGCGCTTCCACCGGTTGCCATCCTAGCCGGCGGACTCGGCACACGGCTTTCCGAAGAAACCGACCAAAGACCGAAGCCGCTGGTCGAAATCGGCGGCAAGCCAATCCTTTGGCACGTGATGCGGCATTACTACGCCTTCGGCATGAACGAGTTCGTTATCGCCTTGGGCTACAAGAAAGAGGCGGTGGTTCGGTATTTCCTCGACCTCCACGCGGTCGACCGCAACCTCACCGTCCGCACGCGGGACGGCTCGGTCGAATTTCATGACGGCACCGACGGCGAGCTCGACTGGACCGTCCATCTCATCGATACGGGCCCCGACACCATGACCGGCGGGCGCATCAAGCGCCTCGCACCGCACGTCGGCACGGGCACCTTCATGCTGACATGGTGCGACGGCCTGTCGGACGTCGATCTGACGGAGCTGCTGGCGTTTCACCGCACGCACGGGAAGCTGGCGACCGTCACGACAATTCGTTCGCCATCGCGCTTCGGGCACCTTGACGTCGGCGCTGACAATGTCGTCCGGCGGTTTCATGAGAAGCCGAACGGCGACGCCTGGATCAACGGCGCCTTCTTCGTGCTTGAGCCTGGAATCTTCGACTACATCGCCGGCGACGACACGGTCTGGGAGCGCGAGCCGCTTGAAGGGTTGGCGGCTGACGGACAGCTCGTTGCGTACCGGCACGACGCGTTCTGGCAATGCATGGACACGTTGCGCGAGAAGCGGCTCCTCGATGAGCTGTGGAATAGCGGCAATGCACCCTGGAAAACATGGGAGTAACGGCGATGCGCGTATTGGTGACCGGCTACAGTGGGTATATCGGATGCGCGCTGACGCGCATGCTTGTCGAAGCCGGCCATGAGGTCGTCGGCATCGATTCCGAACTCTTTTCACAATGCACGTTCGGCCGCAACGACGGCAGCGACATTCCCTGTATCGATGCCGACATTCGTGAGCTGAACCCGAGTCATTTTCAGGGCATCGATGCGATCGCGCATCTGGCCGGCATTTGCAACGATCCGCTCGGCGACCTGATTCCCGAGACGACTTACGACATCAACCATCGTGCGACGGTGCGGCTCGCCGAGCTCGCATCCGCGGCCGGCGTCCGTCGCTTCGTATTTTCTTCGAGTTGCAGCGTCTATGGCGCCGCCGGCCAGGACTGGGTCGATGAGACCGCGGTGCCCAATCCGGTGACCCCGTATGGCGTCTCCAAATACGACGCGGAATGCGGCCTTGCGGCCCTCGCCAACGACGACTTCTCGCCGGTCTTTCTGCGCAGCGCCACGGCGTACGGCTTCTCGCCGCGCATCCGCTTCGACCTCGTGCTCAACAATCTCATGGCCTACGCCTTCACCAGCAAGCAGGTGTACCTGAAAAGCGACGGCATGGCGTGGCGTCCGATCGTCCATATCGAGGATATCAGTCGCGCGTTCATTGCCGCGCTCGAGGCGCCGCGCGAGGTCGTGCACAACCAGGTCTTCAATGTCGGCGTAACGACCGAGAATTACCGGGTCCGCGAGATCGCCGAGATCGTCAAGGCTACGGTGCCGGGCTCGTCTCTCGCCTATGCTCAGGGCGCCGGAGCGGACAAGCGGTCGTATCGCGTCGACTGCTCGAAGATTTCGAGGCGCCTGCCCAATTTCCGGCCGCAGTGGACGGCACCGGCCGGGGCCAAAGAGCTTTACCAGCGGTACGCCGATTTCGGCCTGGCGTCCGAAGATTTTGAAGGACCCCGCTACCAGCGCCTGGCCTATCTCAAGTCGCTGCTGAGCCGGGGATTCATCGACAGCACGCTGCGGTGGTTGCCGCCGGCGGAGGTTTGGCGGCATGCACCCGCAGAAGACGCCGGTCGAAGCCCGTTGTTGAAGCAGTCGGCTTGACGCGTGGCGCGCGAAACGACCATGCGTGCGACATGCCCTAACTGCGGATCAGAACGCTGCGTCGGCTTCTATGCCGTCCATGGTGTTCCCACGAACAGCTGTCTGTTGGTTTCTGATCGCCAACAGGCGCTCGATTTCCAAACGGGCGATATCGCCCTGTCGTTTTGCCAGACGTGCGGTTTCATCTTCAACGCCCTGTGGCAGCCCGATCGGACGGTCTATTCGGAGCAATACGAGGAAACACAGGGCTTCTCGCCGACTTTCAACACCTTCCATCGGCGCCTTGCGGAGGAGTTGGTCGAGCGTCATCAACTCCACGAAAAGGATGTGCTCGAGATCGGTTGCGGGAAGGGCGAGTTCCTGTCGCTGATTTGTGAGCTCGGACGCAATCGCGGCGTCGGCTACGACCCCAGCTTCGTTCCCGCGCGACTCGACGGACACGCCCAGCAAATCCGCTTCGTCCGCGATTTTTTCACCGAGTCGACGGCCGAATCGCCACCGGATTTCGTCTGCTGCAAGATGACTCTCGAGCACATCGGCGAGACCCGCCGTTTCGTGGACGCGGTACGTCGCCTGGCGTCGGCAGAACGCGGCACGGTAGTTTTCTTCCAAATTCCGGACGTCCGACGGATTCTCAGTGAAACGGCGTTCTGGGACATCTATTACGAGCACTGTTCTTATTTTTCGCCCGCCTCCTTGGCCTATCTCTTCCGCCATGCCGGTTTCGAGGTGTTACGTACGTCGACCGGTTACGACGACCAATATCTGATGATTGAGGCGCGTGCGGCGACGGATGGACTGGACGTAGCGTCCATCGCTGCAGAACGGCAGGAAATGGAGACGCTCGCCGGCCAAGCCGCCGATTTCACCGCCGCTGTCGATCGCATTGCCGGCGAGTGGCGTGCGCAGCTTCATCAACGAATCGTCCGGTCACGCCGAACTGTGCTTTGGGGGTCGGGCTCCAAGGCCGTCGCATTCCTGACGACACTCGGTATCCGCGACGAGATCGAATATGTCGTCGACATCAACCCGTTCCGGCAAGGTCGGTTCGTTCCCGGCACCGGCCAGAGAATCGTCCCGCCGTCGTTTCTCGCGCAGTACCGGCCGGACTTGGTGATTGTCATGAACCCGATCTACTGCGGCGAAATCGGCGCTGAACTCCGCCGCCAAGGTGTGTCCGCCGAACTCGTCAGCGTGGGATCAAATCGTCGCCTCACTGAATCGTTCGCCGAACCGGCGAGCACGCGCGTCGCCGTCTGACAAGAACGGCAGCGCGCGGGACGGAAGCCAGATGACCGCTCCCGACTAGCAAGAGTTCCGACCGGATGAGGGAGGAGTCGGACGACCGAGGATTTGCATGCCGCTTCGCCCACAAGCCACCGTCTTCGGCGTACCCGTGCAGGCGGTATCGATGACCGAAATGCTGGGCATGATCGACGAGTGGATCGTGAACGGCGCACGCCAGTTCATCTGCACCGTGGACGTTCACGCCTTGATGGAAAGCCAGGCCGATGACGAGATTCGCCGCGTCTATGGCTCTGCGGGCGCCGTCGTCACCGCCGACGGCATGCCCATCGTCTGGCTTTTACGCCGCCACGGCTGCCCCACGGCCGAGCGCATTTGCGGACCGGATCTGATGCCGGCGCTGTTCCGCCGTTCCGAGACACGGCCGTATCGGCATTTTCTCTACGGCGCATCCAAAGACACCCTCGCGCAGCTGCGCCACCAACTGGCGTACGATTTTCCGCGCGCTCCGATCGTCGGCGCCTATTCGCCGCCGTTTCGCCCGCTATCGCCGGCGGAAGACGCTCAAATCGTCGAGCTGGTGAACGCGGCTGATCCCGACATCGTCTGGGTCGGGCTTGGCGCCCCCAAGCAAGATCGCTGGATGGCGGCGCATCGCAGCGCACTGCGGGCGCCGGTGCTGATCGGCGTCGGCGCGGCGTTCGACATGCTGGCCGGCACGGTGCGGCGCGCGCCCGTTATCTTTCAGCGCACCGGTTGCGAATGGATGTTCCGCATCGCTCAGGAACCGCGACGTCTCTTCAAGCGCTATCTCAAATCCAATTCTCAGTTCGCGTTTCGGCTGCTTGGCGAATTGCTTCATCCCTCGAAGCCGCCGAGCCATGCCTGAGGCGCGTTCGCACCATCTGACGAAACGAGGAGAGTGAGATGACGATCACGACATGTCGGTCCTGTGACAGCGCACGGCTGCGGCGCATCGTCGATCTGGGTATCCATCCGGTTTCGAACGGCCTCCTGACGACGGACATGCTTGCGCAGGAGGAGCCGCGTTATCCCCTGATCGTTCTGCTCTGTCAGGACTGCCTGTTGTTGCAGGTCAGTGAAACGGTTCCAGCGGAGATCCTGTATCGCCGCGACTTCCCCTATTTCTCCTCGTCATCGCCGGCGTTGCTGTGTCACGCGGCCGGAATTGCCGAACGCCTGATCGCCGAGCGCGGACTCGGACCGGAAAGCCTGGTCATCGAGGTGGCCAGTAATGACGGCTATTTGCTGCGCAATTTCGTCGCGCGCGGCATTCCGTCCCTCGGGATCGACCCAGCCGAAGCGCCGGCGCGGCAGGCCAATAGCGTCGGCGTGCCGACGATCTGCGATTTCTTCGGGGTCCGGTTGGCCGAAGACCTCGCGGCGCGCGGCCAGGCCGACGTCATTATCGCCAACAACGTCGTCGCGCATGTCGAGTCGATCAACGACTTCGTCGCCGGCTTCGAGCGCCTTTTGAAGCCGACCGGCGTCGCCGTATTCGAATGTGCCTACGCGGTGAACCTGATCGAGGCTTGTGAATTCGACACGATCTACCACGAACACGTCTTCTACCACACGCTGCATAGTCTCGACGCCCTATTTAGCTGCCACAGTCTGCGCCTGAACGATGCCGAGTATCTGCCCATCCACGGCGGCTCGCTGCGCGTCTTCGTCGGCCGAGCCGCGACGCGCACGGCGCGACTCGACGAAATGATGGCCCGCGAGCGCGTTCTCGGCGTCGGCAATCTCGACTGGTATGACAAATTTGCTGCCCGCGTTAAGTCGCTGGGCAACGACCTGCGCGCCCTGTTGCGCGAGCTCAAGGCGGAAGGCAACCGGATCGCTTGTTATGGCGCCGGCGCAAAGGGCGGGACGATGGTCAACTATCTCGACCTTGGGCCGGGGTTCTTCGATTACGTCGTCGACGCCAACGCGTACAAGCATGGCAAGTTCATGCCGGGGCAGCATATTCCGATCTATCCGACGGCGACCCTGGCGGCCGACCGCCCTGACTACGTCCTGCTTCTGACCTGGAATTTTGCCGGCGAAATCCTTCAGCAGCAGGCGGCCTACCGTGAAGCCGGTGGTCGCTTCATCATCCCCATCCCTGAACCGCGTGTGATTGAGCCGACGCAACCCGTCGGCGACGGATCGTTCGCACTTCACAGCACGGCACAGCCGCCGGCCGCCGCGGTGGGGGTGAGTGGCTCCCCCGCTTAGTCGGCACGATGAGCTACTTACCGGAACATTCAGCGGGCAGCACATCGGCCAGGGTTGGCGCCGGATCGTGCGGGAACCGGTTTACCGACGCGCCGCTCGGCAATCGGCGCAGCGCGCGGGAAACGCCGCGACCGGCTTTTCTGCCTGCGACGGCACACGGGCAAGCCAGCACACAAGCGCTGCAGCAACGTCGTTACGCGAACGGATCGACCGCGGACATCGAGGGCCGAGCACCGCACGCGATCGCTCCTTCTATTGCCTTGCAGCGCGCGGCGCTTCGGACGCTGGCCGCATCTGGACTGCCGAAACTACTCGCTCGCCGCTATTCGGGCGTGGGCGCAATCCTGGCTTTCCATCGCATCCGTCACGTCGATTATAAATACGCATTCGGCTCGCAGCGCGCATCGGTCGCGCCCGACACTTTCACGCGCATCATCCTGGCTCTTCGCGAACGCAACTACGACTTCGTCGGCATGGACGAGGCGGTGCAGCGCCTCAAGACTCCGCAGTCCGATCGGCGCAAATTCGTCTGTCTGACGTTCGACGACGGCTACGATGATACATGCGCCGTCGCGTTCCGCATCTGTCGAATGTTCCAAGTCCCAATGGTGGTTTATCCCCTGACCGGGTTCCTGACGCGAGCGATACGGACGTGGTCGCATACCATTCCCATGTGGTGGTTGGGCCTCGAGCAGGCCGTTGCAAGCAACGAGGAGATAGAAGTCCCTTGGGACGGCGCGACGGAGCGTATTCCAACGCGGACGTCGGCGCAGAAGCGCCGGGCATATTTCGTCGTCGCGAGACGCCTCGCCGATGCTTCGCCGCAAGCCTGCTACGAGTGTTGTTCTCGCCTCGCGGAGACGAGCGGCGTCGACTTCATCGGCATGATGATCCAGCAGTCGTTGACACCGGCGATGATTGCCGAGATGAAAGCCAGCGGTTTGGTCGAGTTCGGTGCTCACTCCGTCAACCATCCGAACCTTCGGCAGTTGCCGCTCGCCGAAGCGCGCCGGGAGATCGCCGACAGCAAGGACGCGCTCGAAGATCTTCTAGGCAAGAACGTTCATCACTTCGCGTATCCCTACGGCGCCGCGCACGCGGCCGGACCACGTGAATTCGACCTTTGCCGCAAGCTCGGCTTCGCCTCGGCAGTGACAACCCGCATGGCGACCGTCGTTCCGGCGGACCGCGAGCATCTTCATTCGCTGCCGAGACTGACGATCAACGGCGAGTTTCAGAACACGCCACTGCTCAAGTTGCTGCTGTCGGGTACCCTCCCCAAGGCGCGCGAGACATTGCAATTTTGCCGGCGAATGGCGAAGGGAGCCATACGCCGTTGAGCGATCGGGGCCGCCCTGGGCCGACACCCGTTTCTTTTCTGGACGCGCCCGCCGCGCCGCGCCCGAGCCGCGGCGCCGGCCGGCCACTATGACCGGGCGTTCACCATCCGGCCGCAGTGTGGGACCCAATGCCGCGTGCGACGATTTCGCGCTGCCCACGAAATCAGATTTGAAAGTCCTTCTCTTTTCTTTTCTTTTCTTATATACCGATGCTGCATGTGCGACCGATTACGCTCCGCTCTCACGGACGACGGTGCACGGACCAGTCGGGAACGCCATGCTGACGAGCGCGTGAGATGACGCTGGCCACGAACTCTAGGCTGACAAAGGCGTGGCGAGTGCCGTGGGATCGCTTGGTGCAGGGACACCAGGTCAATCTGGCGTTCGCCGACCAAGCGCTGGTCAGCGGCGCGAATTTCGCGGCCGGCATCCTCTTTGCGCGCTCCTTGGGGCTATTCGAGTTCGGCCGCTTCACCCTGGCGTGGATCGTGGTCGAGTTCTCGGCTTCGCTCCAATATGCCGCGATCCTACAGCCGATGCTCAACGTTGGTCCGAAGCAGGCCGACGGCGAGGCCGCCCGCTATTATGACGCCGCCCTGATACAACAAGGCGCTTTCAGCCTGGTCTGCATGCTTCTCGTCGGCGGCGGGGCCGCCGCCGTCGCGCGTCTCTATCCATCGTTGCATATCGGTGATCTCGCCCTGCCTATGGGCATCGCTGTTGCCGGCCACCAGCTGCAATTTTTCGTCCGGCGCTATTTCTTTGCGCGCGAGCGGCCGGGCATCGCGTTCCTAATCGACAGCTGCCGCTATGTCGTCCAACTCGGTGCGACGATCGGGCTGGCCATCAGCATGCCCTTGGCGATGAGCGGCCCGACCGCGCTTTGGATCGTCGGCGGCTCGGCCATGCTTGCGGCGGTGCTTGGCGGATGGCTCGTCGGCCGGGTGCACTGGAACCGGGCGGCGATGACCGAGGCCGTGCGCCGACACTGGCATTTCGCCAAATGGGCCCTGCCCTCGGCGGCGATGTATCTGCTGGCGGGCCAAACTTCGATGCTGGTCGCAGGCGCGGTACTCGGCGCTGCGACGGCGGGGGCGATGAATGCCGCCAAGACCATTCTCGGCGTCGTGAATATCCTGTTGCTGGCCCTGGACAATTTCGCACCATCGCAGGCCTCGCGCGCGCTCGTCCTCGCCGGGCATGAGGCTTTCCGCACCTATCTGCGTCGCCTCGCGATTGGCGTCGCGGCACTGACGACTGGCGTCGTGATCCTTTTGAACCTCGACCCCGGCTACCTCATCCACCTGGTCTTCGGCAGCCAATACAATGGCTTGGGTTATCTGGTGCCCTGGTATAGCGCGGCGTGCTTCATCTACAGCATGAGCGCCGTGCTGGTCATCCGAGCGGCCGCGCTCGAAAGGACCAAAGCCATCTTCGTGTCCTACGCGTCGGCGGCGGTCGTTGCGATCGTTTTCGCCTATCCACTCGCACGGTTCGGGGGCGTGATCGGCATCCTGGCCGGCGCCGTCTTCACCGAGATCGTCCGCTTCGTGACCCTCGCGTTGCAGGTCCGTCGCGTGCGCCGCTACCTGTTCGCCCGCCTCGCCGCACCAAAGCGCGCGCTGGGATTGTTGGTAGTAACGGCCGCCACTACAGATCCGGCCGATCGCTGAAACGCGAGAGGTCCGTTCGTTCGGAACTTTTTAGGCTCCGAAGCGTTTTTAGTCGCGCCCACGCCACGATACGTCTCCATCCCAGGTTAACGCGATGTCCGTGAGATCCACTATCATCGAGGAACTCAAACGGGTAGCGCTGGAACACGACAAGCCCAACACGACCTTTGCCGACGAAACGACCCTTCTGGATTCGGGACTGGATTCCCTTTGCTTTGCGATCATCGTTGCGCGTCTGGAAGACATTTTCGGAGTCGATCCATTTAATTCGGCTGAAGAGTTGGCGTTTCCTGTAACGGTCGGAGAATTCATCGGCTTGTACGAACGCGCCGTCCCATGAGGCGCTCCCTTTGGGAGTTGACTGACGCCAGCGGACGCCCGGCGGAGCGCTATTTGTGGCATTGCGGCAGCACGATCGCTCTAACGCGGTTGCTCGAGGAAACGGTTCTCGGCGGTCGCGCAAGTGCACTCTATGGGCGCTCGGTGCTGGTCGCGACCGCGAACCAACTCACGGCGGCATCCATCCTTGTCGAGCTGGATGGATTTGCCGCCCGCGTCGTCATTTGTCCGCCTGATTTGATGCCGGAACATCTCGCCAGTATCGCGGCCGGCGCCCGCGCGGACGCGATCATATCCGATGTGGAGACGCTAAGCGCTGCCGCGCGCGGTCTGGAGTGCATCGAACCCTCCAGGCTTGAACCCCAGCCTGACCTCCCGCCAGTGCGCAACCAAGAGACGGGATGGGTTCTCCTCACCTCGGGCACCACAAGTGTCCCGAAAATGGTCGTCCACAATCTGTCCACGCTGACGGGAGCGATCTCTGTGGGCAGCGGGACGGGCGACGTTCCCGTTTGGAGCACGTTCTACGACATCCGCCGCTATGGCGGCCTGCAGATTCTTCTTCGTGCGTTGATCGGCGGCGGCTCTCTTGTGATGTCGGATGTCCGCGAAAGCATACAGGATTTTCTCAAGCGGGCGGGCGAAGTCGGCGTTACTCATATCTCTGGTACGCCTACCCATTGGCGACGCGCCCTGATGAGTTCGGCCGCACGGCGGATTGCGCCGCGTTATGTTCGGTTGTCGGGCGAGATTGCGGATCAGGCGATCCTCGATCGTCTCCGGGCTTTTTATCCTTATGCCGCCATCGGGCATGCCTTTGCGTCGACCGAGGCTGGTGTCGCGTTCGAAGTCCGGGACGGGCTGGCGGGCTTTCCCGCCAGCTTGATCGGACACGAAGGCGGCGCGGTGGAACTGCGCGTCAATGACGGATCGCTACGCATCCGCTCGACGCGAACCGCACTCCATTATTTGAACGGCTCAAATCCGTTGGCGGATGAGGACCGGTTCGTTGATACCGGCGACATGGTCGAGCAGGGAGGCGATCGCTACTATTTCATTGGGCGCAGGGGCGGTATCGTCAATGTCGGCGGGCTGAAGGTGCATCCCGAAGAAGTCGAAGCCGTCATCAACAGCCATCCCAAGGTCCAGATGTCGCTGGTCAGGGCGCGGAAGAATCCCATCACGGGCTTCCTCCTGGCCGCCGACGTGCTTCCACGGTCTCAGCCAGAGGGCCCTGACGCTTCCGAACTCCTGAAAAACGAAATCATCGCTGCCTGTCGCCGTGGCTTGGCAGCGTACAAGGTGCCGGTCGCCATCCGCTTTGTATCCAATCTGGATGTCGGGGCCTCCGGCAAGCTGGTGCGTTCCCTTGCCTAGCATCGTCGTCACCGGCGGCACGCGAGGCATCGGGCTCGGTGTCGCGCGCAAGCTCGCCATGGCCGGCCATCAGGTGATCGCGGTAGCGCGCAGCTCGGGTGAGGCGTTCGCCGTCGCGATCGAGGAATTGCACCGGGGGCAACAGGGCTCGCTGCATTTCAAAGCCGCCGACCTCGCCGACATTGCCGCCCTGCCGTCGCTGGCCAAAGAACTTCGGAAGGAATTCGGATCGCTTTACGGGCTGGTCAACAATGCAGGCATTGGAACCAGGGGGTTGCTCGCGAACATGCGCGATACCCAGATCGAACAGCTTGTCCGGCTCAATCTCCTCTCCCCGATGACCCTCACCAAATACATTCTCCGTTCGATGATGGCCGATGGGGGCGGCCGGATCGTAAACGTCGCTTCCATTGTAGCCTTTACGGGATATCAGGGCCTTGCCGTCTATGCCGCGAGCAAGGCGGCGATCGTGGGCTTCACCCGGTCGTTGGCCCGCGAAGTCGGCTCTTTGGATATCACCGTCAACGCCGTGGCGCCGGGATTTATCAAGACAAAGATGACTGAGACCCTGACGGGAGCACAGCGCGAGCAGATCGTGCGTCGAAGCGCGCTTCGCCGACTCGCCGAGGTCGATGACGTCGCCAATGCCGTCGCATTCCTTCTCGGCGATGGTGCAAGAAATATTACTGGGACAGTGATGACGGTGGACGCGGGAGGAACTGCCTAGGGTCTTTCAACGCTTTTTCTCCAGCAGGCTCTTTGCCTTCCACGCCTTCAGAAGCGGACTTCGTTCCGTTCGATGCGCGCGTAGAGATCGGCATCGACCCGCACAAAACTTTGGGTCGCTGCGTCTTCCATGAAGATCGGATCCGCGGTCGCGGCCGGATCGTAGGATTCTCGTGCCAGTTGCTGCTTTCGCGGCTTGAATGTCGACGTAACCTCGACCGCCTCGCAAAGGCGGACGAAGACGGGGCGCGCATAGCGCGGCAGGCGCTCGGCCAAATACCGCCATAACATGTCGAGCCTAAAACGCTCGTCGACCACGAGCGCCGCCATGCCCGCGCGGCCCTCGGCCCCTGGCACCGCGACACCGTACGCGACCGCCTCCACGACGCCGGGGCAGGCCGCGAGCGTCTCTGCGACTTGCTGCGACGAGACGTTCTCCCCGTTCCAGCGGAACGTATCGCCGACGCGATCGACGAAATAGAAATATCCTCTGTCGTCCTTGCGCATCAGGTCGCCCGTGCGGAACCAGGCGTCTCCTCGGGCGAAAACGTCTCGCATTATTTTGCGTTGTGTGGCTTCGGGGTCGGTGTAGCCTTCGAACGAACCGCCTCGCTCGGCGCGGCCGCTGTCCAGCCTGCCAAGCGTCTCTCCGATCTCATTCGCGGCGCATGGAATGCAAAATCCGTCGTCGCCGCGGAGCGGCATTCCCAATTCAACGTCGAAGCGAACAAGCACGACCTGCGAGCGCTGAGGCAGAAAGGGCGGGATCCGACCGAGCGCACCCGGTTCGCCTTCACAGTTGTAGAGTGTGAAACTTCCTTCCGTCGCGGCGTAAAACTCCAAAATGCGCGGTATGCGGAAGCGCTGTTCAAAGGCGCGCCAGATATCCGGCCGCAATCCGTTGCCGCAACAGAGTCTCAGGCGATGGGCGGTCTCAAGCGGATGCGATGGGCTTCGCATCAGAAACCGGCACAGCTCTCCAATATATTGGAACAACGTGCAATCCCAGGCGACGATCTCGTCCCAGAACCGGCTCGCCGAGAAGCGGGGCCGCAGGACGACGGATCCCCCGCTGACCAGCATCGCGCCGGTCGCCACGATCCCGCCGACGCTGTGATACATCGGCAGGCAATCGTACATTCGGTCGTTGGGGCCCGCATCCATCATGCCGGCGAACCAGTAGCTCCACTGAAGGATTCGTAGGTGGCTCACATTGGCGGCCTTGGGGAGGCCCGTCGTCCCAGACGTGTAGACGAGAAGCGCCGGGCTTCTCAGCGTTGGAGCGAGGTCACGGGCCAGTTGAGGCGCTTCGCGGTTATTCCGGATCTCCATGTCGACGCGCGGAAAATCCCGAATTTCCCCGCCATGGGCCCAGCAGGGGGCGCCAGACCGAAGTTGCGGCAGGGCCGCTAGGAACGCGTCGCCTAACGTCGCACCGACAACCACATGGCATGGCGAGACGGTATCGATGGCATGCACAAGCGACGCGCCGACAAGGTTGGTGTTGACGAGTGCGGCCACGCCGCCCATCCGGGTGACGCCCAGCCAAAGCGCTAGATAATCGGCGCAATTGGGCATGAACACGCAGACCACGTCGCCCGCAGTGACGCCGTTGTCGAGCGCCCAGCGCGCGTAGCGGTTCACGCGTTCCGCAAGCCATTGGTAACTGAGGATTTCGGTATCGTCGATGAGCGCCGGCGCGGCGCCGAACCTCTCGGCTAATTCCTCGATGAGGATTGGCAGAGTGAGAGCAGGATTGCGAAGGATCGGCGCAGTCCGCTCGAGCGCACGCATCCAGGCGCCCTTCGCCCAACTTCTGCTTACTTCAGGTGAGGCGATCGCCTGCTTGTCCATCACGACCGCGTCCCAGCGCCCAACATTTTCATGCGCCGCGGCAGGCCGCCTGTAGTGCATCCACGGCCGCCATAATGTCGCGCCGAGTCGTTTTTCCATTGGTGACGCAAGCGCGGACCACCTCGCGTCCTTCGAACATCGCTACCGACACCCAGGCGCGACCCGATGCGAGGACTCGGCTGACGACCTCCCTGGGGCGCTCGGCTCCGGCGGGCGGTTCGGCGCATACGACGGCAAGGGCGGGCTCGTTGGCGATACGCCATCCTTGAGCAGCAAGCGCATCACCGAGGAGACGCCCGAGCGCGACTGCGCGCTCCACATGCGCCGCATAACCGGCCCATCCGGCGGTGGCAAGCGCAAGAAACAAGCGCAATCCGGAAAACCTGCGCGACCACTGGATCGAACTGGTATAGGGATCGAAGTTGAGGGCGCCGGACGGCGGCATGAAGCTGGCTGACACGCCGAAGACTTCCGGCAACAGCGACGCGCGCGTCGTGATGAACATACCGCAACCCATGGTCGCCGCGAACCATTTGTGCGCGTCGATGGTGATCGAGTCCGCTCGCTCGATGCCCGCGAGCCGGTGACGAAGGCGGTCCGATGCGACCAACGCGCCGCCCCAGGCGGCATCGACGTGGCACCAAAGACCGGCATCCCGCGCGATCTCTGCCGTCGCGACCAGCGGATCGATCGCGCCGGCGCCGGTCGTTCCGGCGGTGGCGGCGACCATCACCGGCGTGCATCCTTGCGTGCGGTCACATTCGATGGCCGCAGCCAGACTGTCCGGACGCATTCGTCCGGTCCCATCGGTCGCGATTATCCGTACTGCCGTGCGGCCGATCCCGGCCTGGTGCGCAATCTTGAGCCAAGCGAGGTGGCTCTCGCGCGACACGTAGAAGACCGGCGGGCCGGCAAAGGCGCGCGCGCCTTCCGCCGCGAAGCCGGCGCAGGCTCGGGTCAGGGCACACAGGAGCGCCGTATAGTTCGCTTCCGTGCCACCGGTTGTGAACTGTCCTCCGATCTCGCCCGTGAGGCCCGCGCGTCGCGCCACGGCAAGGATCGTATGACGCTCGATCTCGACCGCCGCCGGCGACGTGGTGGCGGTGGCGAGCTGCGGATTGAAGACGGCGGCAATGCGATCCGCGCACTGCGCCGGAAACGTCGGAGCCGGATTGAACAAGCCGAGATAGCCTGGATGGGTGAAATGGACGACACCGGCCTCCATCTGCGCGATCACCCAGGAGAGAAGCTCCTCGAGAGGTCGGGGCGCGGTGAAATCGAAGTGGAGCAGCGCCTCGCGAATGGATGATTCGTCAAGCGTCGGCGTCACCGGGCCTGCGACAACCCGCGCGCTGGTCGCGGCGAGGGCGGAACTCAGGAAATCGTCCCAGTAACGGCGGTCGTCTTCGCTGGGGAAGAACGCCGGCACCGGCGGTGCGTCCGGATCCCATGTCATCCCTCCCGGATCCGATCCCCGCCACTGGAAACTGTCGGATGCAATTCGATCCCGCAGGGTCATGTCAGGCCATGCCGGCGATTTGTGTCAAACTTTCCCGGCGACTGCTTCGCGAACGGAAGCGACGCAACCCGGATCGCGTGCGTTCCGCATAAAGACAGGCCAGCCATTGTCGGTAAAGCGCGACAGCCGCCGCGTGCCAGCTGTGGACGATCGCCGCGTCAGGGATGCCGGGAAATTCCGCGAGGAGCTCCGGAGAGCGGTTTCGCAGCGCTCGTGCCCGGAATTTCGCAAGAACTTCCGTCGTATCGGCATCGAAATAGCCATGGGGAATTTCCGGATAGCCGTCGGATCGCCCCCGGAGAAACCGCCCGACGTCGCGGCGATATTCCCGATGTAACGCGTGTCGATCGTATTCGGGATGCCCTTGAAGGAAGAGGAACAGACTCCGGCTCTGCCGCACGAACATGTCGGGACCGGTCTCCGGCGATCGCAACAAGATCCGATGACCCCGAGCGGCGAGCATATCCTCGGCGAGACCGTTATGCCGCGAATGCGGAACGAACCACTCCGAGGGCTGACTCTCGACCAAGTCGTGATCGGCCGATTTCTCGCACTTGAAGACGCCTGAAAGCTTACCGGGAAACGCATGGCGTTCGATGCCGTCCAGGTAAAGAATGGCGGCATGCGCCGCGAGACATGACCAGATCGTCGATAGTGTGTGTTCCTGCGCCCAATCGACGAGCCTCGTAAAAGCTGGCCAGAAGGGCTCCTCTGTTAAGCTGGGCGCACGCGGCTCCGTACCCGTTACAATCAAGCCATCGATATGTTTGTCCGCCAATGCGGCGAGATCTTCATAGCGTTCCGAGATCTGTGCGCGTCCTGCGTCGGACCGCGGCACTTCGGGGAGCGCGAGAAGTCTTAGACGGACCGGCAAGCCGGAAGACGCCGCATCGAGCAGGTCTCCAAACTGCTTCTCGGTATTTCCAAGCTCGGTGTCCGGCATGTTGTTCACAAGACCGATGACGAGCGCATCGCGGTCCCTGAGCGGCAGCCCCGATTTTCGCCCGAGCGCCGTGCCGTCCATCGACCGATGCCGCGCGAGCAAGCCAGCGGTCATCCCTACCTCGTGCCCGTGGCCCGGATGCCGATCGCTGCATCCAGGGCCTGGCTCAAATCGGCAATGATGTCGTCCACGTGCTCAATCCCGACGCTGAGACGAATCATATCGGGTGTGATGCCGGCATTGTGCTGCTCCTCGGCCGACATTTGCCGATGCGTTGTCGAAGCAGGATGGCAGGCTAGCGATTTGGCATCGCCGAGATTGACGAGCCGTTTGACGAGGCTCAGGGCGTTGTAGAACGCCAAGGCGCCCTCGAACCCGCCACGGACCCCGAAGGTCATGAGCGCGCAAGCGCGACCCCCCAGATATTTTCGCACCAGATTATGGTGGGGGTGATCGGGGAAGCCGGCATAACTGACCCATGTGACGCGGCAATCGGCGCGCAGGAACTCTGCGACCTTTCGGGCATTTTCCACATGGCGGTCGACGCGAAGCGCGACTGTCTCGATGCCGAGGAGCAACAGAAAGGCATTGAATGGCGAGAGGGTCGCGCCCGTGGCTCGCAGATAGACATTGCGGCAGCGTCCGATATAGGCCGCTGCTCCAAAATGCTCCGTGTAGACGAGGCCGTGATAGGAGGCATCGGGTTCGCTGAACATCGGGAACCGCTTGGCATGCCGCAACCACGGGAACTTTCCGCCGTCGACGATCGCACCACCAAGCGTCGTACCATGGCCTCCCAAGTATTTCGTGAGCGAATGCACGACGATGTCGGCCCCATGCTCGATAGGCCGCAGCAAGATCGGACTCGCCACCGTGTTGTCGACGATCAGGGGAACTTCCCTGCCGTGGCTGACATCTGCCAGCGCCTCGATATCGCAGATGTTTCCCGCCGGGTTGCCGACGCTCTCGCAGAAAACCGCGCAGGTGTCGTCGTCGATGAGCGCTGCGATCGCTTCGGCTGCATCGCTTGCTGCGAAGCGCACGGTGATCCCCATCTTCGGCAAAAGATGCGCGAAAAGCGTATGGGTCGTGCCGTAGAGCTGGGGAACCGATACGATGTTTTTGGCCGGTGCGGCGACATTGAGGACAGCGTAGTGCAGTGCGGCTTGGCCGGAAGCCACGCACATCGCCGCCACACCTCCCTCGAGCGCGGCAATGCGCCGGTCAAGGACGTCCGTGGTCGGATTGGAGATCCGAGCGTAGCGATATCCTTCCGCTTCGAGATTGAAAAGCGCTGCGCCGTGCTCCGCGCTATCGAAGGCATAAGCGACGGTTTGATAAATTGGCACGGCGACGGCGCGTGTCGTCGGATCAGAACTGAAGCCGCCATGGATCGCGATTGTTTCGCTACGCATGTGGCGCTCTGTCGACCTAAGTCGCCAATTTCGGAGCGGACTTGATGAGGAGGCGCTCGTATTCCGTCCACGAGGGGATGACGCGCTCGTCAGGAGCGAGATGCCGACTGAGGGCGCCGTGACCGTGCTCCGGGTCGCTATCGAACCTGAGATGTTCGATCAGGAAATGCTGGAAAGCTTCCAGAGTGGGATTGTCCCAATCCGGGGCGCTAAGGAACGCACGGAAAACCTTTTCAAGACCTCCCCCTTCATAGCTGCCGACGCTCATTGCGCGAATGGCGGGGGTGATTTTGCGGATAGCGGCCAGGTAGGAATGACCGAGTTCGTCCACATGCGAACTTCGTGACTCACGAGCGGGGCTTAAGTTCAGTAATCGACGCATAAACTCGTCATGATTCATCTTCTCGTTTGCCGCCGCGACGCCCGGCCATGGAGAGAGATTTGCTGTGTTGCATTCCTCTCTTTCGAGTTTCTTTAAATTCGCGTCGAAGGGATATAACCCACAGGCAATGTGGAGGTTTTCTCGAAACTGAACAGAAAAGAAATAATAAGACTGTGCCACACGTAAGAGATCCGTCTGACCGAGATCAGTCCATCTCAGTCCACAAATCCTTGTAATTACCTCAAAGTTATTTGCGGACTCTATTGGGCAGTCGATATTCGTCGCGGCGATTGCTGTCGACGTGACCTGTATTGCTGGATCTATCGTTGGCTCCACGACACGTGGTTGATGCATTTGCCGCTATCCTTCAACTTGCTGCCTGAGATCCTCGACCGGTCGGAGATCGCGATGATCGTGGCCCCCTGTCTTGAGCCCTGTAGAGGTTTCCTCGCGGGCGGCGGATGCAAGCGTGTCGCGAGCAAGAGCGGCAGCGACCGCGATCAGCCTAGACACTGCCACTTTCACCTTTGCCCTGTTGCGGCTCTGTTTAGCTCCAAGAGCTATGAGTTCTTCATGTTGCGCGACCACATCGGGGGCAAACCGCGCGCCAACCATGCGGGCGGGATTTCCCAGCACGATCGCATACGGTCGCACGTTGCCCATCACGACCGATCCCGCACCGATGATGGCGCCCCGCCCGATTGTCACCCCGCTGAGTATGGTGGCACCATAACCGATCCACACGTCCGACCCGATTACTACTCGAACGTTGCGCCCGGCGCCTTGGTAATCCGGATCGCCGATCCAGGGGGCCTTTCGAATCGGCACGCCCACCACCGTGTGGTCGTGGTCAAAGCGCCCTATGATGCCGACGGCGTTAGCAATCATCACGTCATCGCCGATCTCGCCATCGCATTCGATGGTGCAGAGCTTGCCGACATAGACGTCGTTACCAATGACGAGATGTCTTGGCGCGGCAATCTTGGAGCCAATGCCGATATAAAGATTCCTGCCCGTCTTCACGTTCGCCCGAATGGCGTAGAGCTTGAAGATCATTTGCCACAGCGGGCGCAGGCTCGACAGAAGGAACTTCACGGTGCACTCCCTGGCACGCGCGTGTTTTCTATTGCCTGCGTACTGTCGAGGTGGCGGCGAGGGGTCGGGGCCCGAGAAAATGCTGGCCGTGCTTCCACGACTAACTCCCACGGCGGCAGCATGCCGTCGCTAACGTGGCCGCCACAGAGCCCCAGGGCTCTCTCGGCCTCCATCTGTACGGGTCATTATATAAGGGTATCGATAAGAAAAGAAACTATTTTCTTTTCGATTCCGCCACCGCTCTTTGGTTCTGGGCGCGGCGTTGGGTTTCGCAGGATCGGATCGGGAGGCTGCGCTGAAAATTCTCCTCTCGGCGTTCGCATGCGAGCCGGCCAAAGGGCCCGAATTCGAGGTCGGTCGGAATGGGCCGTTAGTCTCGCCGAGCTCGGGCATTAGGTGACGGTCCTGACGCGCGATTTCAACCAGTGGCCCAATGCAGCAAGGCCTTTCTTCCTTGCCGGAAATGGGAGAGCGGCGATCGATAGTGGCGACGGCCGGCTCGAGGCGGCACCCTCGCTGGGCGGTTCTGGCATCGAGCACCTTGTTCATGATCCTTGGCGCCGCGGCGCCGAGTGCCGCCACTATCGGTCCGTGAGTCGCCAGAGCGTCGAAGCGCGACCCGACGTGCTGACATTCACTTCGACACGCTACGATAGGCCGGTCACCCTCGCTGGCGATGTCACGGCCAGGATTTATGTCACGAGCGATACGCCAAGCTTCGATCTGAGCTGCGTGTTGTCGCGCGTGACCGCAACAAGTCTTTGCACTAGCAGTTAACCCCGGGGCCGGTGCCGACCCGACGACCACGCCGCTCGTCGCAGCCTCCCTAATCACACTCGGCATCATGCACGGCGTCGCGATGCCGCCACATCTTCTGCTGCCGGCCTCTGCTCGGTGCCTCTAGGGAAACGCCATGCCGTCCCTTCGGTTTCGTCTTTACGCTTCCTCGAGTCCCAACGTTGCGCCTGCGGCTTTCGGTCGAGGCCTAAGGACATCAGGCCGATCATATTTGAGGCGACCGTATGGGCAAAGTTTTGCGAACCGCTTCTAAACGATTGATGCGAATTTGACATTGGTTTGGTGTTTTGCGGATAAGTATTTGATGCCGATACCGCATTCAGTCCGGTGCGCGTCTCAATGACCATGCCGATCGCGAAAAGCGAAACGATCATCGACAACAGCGGAAGCTAGCCTGCAACCACGCCTTCGGAAAGCGTCGCCGGTATCGAGGGGTACGTCGCGACCTAGGTCGTGCGCTCTCCGGTCGGATACAACCCGCCCAACTCGCCGATTTCCCCGCCGAGCGACGCCTTGCCACGCAAGGCGGCGCGACGGGCAAGAGCGCGCAAGCATGCGACGCGCTGCCACAGTGTCAGCCGGCTCTGCACCAGGACTCTGCCGTAGGCGCCCAGGAAAATCAGCTTCTGCACCGAAACCGACTGCAGTATCGCCAGCGCGCGCGCCGGCCGGCCGAAAAACCATTCGGCCCGGCGATCGGCATAATACGCCGCCGGCAAGTTTGCGCGCTCCGCGCCGCGGTCATCGGCCATCGCCGCGACGCTGAACTGGCGCGAATGGCAGCGCCGGAGGAACAGTGGCTCGTGCCCCTGCCAAAAGCGTCCTTGCTGGGTGAGCTCGGCGAGAAAGATCTTGTCGCTCGCCAGGAAATTCCCCAGTGGCGCGATCCGCTTCAATGCGGATCGTCTGATCACACCGAAATTCTCGACGTTCATGTTCGTATGCATGACGATCGCCACGAATCGGGCGACGGCGTCCGATGAGGCGACGTCGCTGTTCCGCTCCGGCATGGCCGGCCAGCACATGCCGCTGGCGTCGATCATGCCACCACGCTCGGGCGAGAAGGGCAGCGGCGAGCCGTCCTCGTCGACCAGGACGGTTGCCGGCATCGCCAGGACCACCGAGGGGTCGGCGTCGAGCGCGGTGACACAAGCAGCGAGAAACCCGGGCGCAAGAACGTCGTCATGAGCCGCCCATTTGAAGAACTCGGTGTCGCCGCTATGCTCGATGAGCCAGTTGAAATTTCTCACGGCGCCGATATTGCTGGCCTGCCGCACGTAACGGACGCGTCCGTCCTGCCGCGCGTAGCGGCGGCAGATCTCTTCGGTGCCGTCGGTCGACGCATTATCCGAAATGAGCAGCTCGAAATCGCCGCAGCTCTGACCGAGGATCGATTCGACGGCCTCCGCCAAATAGGCTTCGCCGTTATAGACTGGAATCCCGAGTGCGACCCTGCTCATTGCTCTTCCTTGCTCCGACAAGCGGTGGTCTCGCTTCCCGCCTCGTGGCACGGCCCTAGCCGGACAAGGCGTGCTGATACATATCCAGCGGCGCCATTCGGCACCGCTATAGGAAGGATTGAAGGAAACATCCCTTCCTGCCTTCCGCCCGCGGGTGCGGCGCCGGGCACCGTCCCTGTTCCTCTGCCGCGATTGTAGCGTAAGAAAAGAAAAGAAAATACTTTCTTTTTGACTCATGCCGCCTTACGGTTTTCGAGTGCATTGCGTCGACGGCCCGCGGGAGAACGGCCTTGAAAATCCTGCTATCGGCCTTTGCCTGCGAGCCGGGCAAGGGATCCGAATTCGAAGTGGGATGGAATTGGACGATCGGCCTTGCCGAATTCGGGCATGACATCACGGTTTTGACACGGTCCATTTCCAAACCGGCCGTGGAGAAGGCGCTTGGGGCCCTACCGGCTGGCATGGAGAAACCCCGCTTCGTGTACGTCGACTTGGCGCCGGCGTTCCGCTGGGAGAAACGCGGGCCGCTCCATCTGCACCACATCGTCTGGCAACACTGCGCCGCGCGCTTCGCCCAGCGCCTCAATGCGGTCGACCGCTTCGATTGCGTTCACCACGTGACCTATGCCGGCCTGCGCTCGCCCAGCTTCATGGGACGGCTCGGCATTCCGTTCATATTCGGACCGGTCGGCGGCGGCGAAGTCGCACCATGGCGGCTGCGCGTCGGCTATACCCTGCACGGGCTGGTATTCGACGCATTGCGCGACTTGGCCAACCTGGCGGTGCGGCTGGAGCCCGCAATCGCGCAAACCTTCGCGCGCGCCACCCGCGTTTACGTGACGTCCAGTGAAACCTTGCGTCTCGTGCCGCCGTGCTATCGGCAGAAAGCTGCCGTCGAACTTGCGATCGGCAGCGACGAGAGAAAGCTCCAACCGGTATCGGCAAAGCCGCTGCGCCGTTCTCCCGATATGCCATTCCGTGTGCTCTATGCCGGGCGTTTCGTCGACTACAAGGGCATGCATCTGGGAATCCGAGCCTTCGCCAAGCTATCGGCCGCGCAGCCGACAGCACATCTGACATTGATCGGCAGCGGCCCGGCGGAAGCCCATTGGCGACGCCTGGCAAACAATCTCGGCATCGCCTCGCGGATCAGGTGGCTGCCGTGGCAACGGCAGCAGGACATGACGACATTCTATCCCGAGCATGATGTCCTCTTGTTTCCCACGCTTCACGAGTCCGGCGGCCTGGTCGTTCTCGAAGCGATGAATCACGGATTGCCCGTCGTCTGCCTGAAGCTGGGAGGTCCGGGCGTCCTGGTCGATGATAGCTGCGGACGCGCAATTGACGTCGCGGGCAAGAGTCGCACGCAAGTCATCGCCGAACTCGCCGATGCGCTGAGCGAACTCGCCGATTTCGGTGCGCGTAGCGCCCTCTTCAACGGCGCACATACACGCTGCCGCGAGTTCTCGTGGCAGAAAAAAGTTCAACGCATCTACGGATTCGCGTCGTGACGTCGCTGTCGGACATCAAACGGCGGACGCTTTTCGCGCTGCTCGCTGGCTATCTGCTGTTCGATTATGCATTCATGCAGATACGAATTCCGCCGTCCGGATTCGGCGTTCCGTTGGGCGAGATTTTCCTGATTTTCGTGCTGATGACGACGGATATCCCGCTTGTCTTGAGCAGGCTGAGCTCGATCGTCTACCTGTTGCCGTTTCTGGTGTGGTGGACCTACGGCATCGGACGCGCGGCTGACGACGCCATGGGCCGCGGCTTTTGGGCGCTGCGGGACGCGACGTCAGTTATCGAATCGCTTTACGTGATCGTCGGCTTTGCCATCGCCGGGGGTACTAATACCATCGAACGCCTGGCGCGGTGGCTGCCGATCATACTGGCGATCACCTGCGTCTACGGACTGGGATATGCGTTCAAGTCGGAGATTCAGGCGATATCGCCGAGCGTGATCGGCGCGGCCCGTGAACCGCTTCCGCTCTTGGGCGACTATGCGATCACGGGCACGGTGATGCTGTGGACGGCCTTCTACTGCCTGATAGTGTCCTGGAAGGCGGGAATCTGGCGCCATCTGAGGGTGCCGATCGCAGGTCTGCTGATCGCATTCGTGATCACGATCATCCAGGCACGAACGTCCTATTTGCAACTGCTCGGAATTGTCGTGATCCTTTTGCTGTTCCGCCCGCGCGCCATCGGCAGGCTCGCGGTGGCATTGCCGATCCTGTTCTTTTTTGTCTTCGTCGTCTCGGCTTTCGATCTGCATATTGCCGGACGCCTCAGCGACAAGGTCTCATTTTCGTTTCTCGCCGAGCACATCGAGACAATTTTCGGAATTGGCACGAACGATCCGGGCAGCCTTGGGATGGCCGCGCAAGGCGTCGACATGCGCTTCGGCTGGTGGGAGACCATCTATGAGCGCTTGACTGCGGATTCCGCGACGCTACTGACCGGCCTCGGCTATGGAATTCCCCTCACGAATTTCCACGACGAATTCGGCGATCTCGTTCGCGAGCCGCACAATTCGTACATCTCGGTCGTCGCGCGCCTCGGTGTTCTGGGCTTTGTTGCCTGGGCCTGGATGCAGGTCGAACTCTTCAGAGGCTGGTTGCGCGCCTATCGCGCATCCCAGCGCGCGCGGTGGCAAGACGGCGAGATCGTGCTGCTGATGATCGTAGCCTTTGCCGTGCTCGTCCTGATCGAAGCCATCGGCGAGGACGCCCTTGAAAAGCCATATCACGCAATCCCGCTTTATACCCTATGGGGTATGGCGCTAAGGATTGCTTACGCGTTCAACGAGTCGGCCTGTATCAAGACCGACGCGCCGGCACCGGCGCAGCATTTCGCGCGCAAGGCCGGGGCTTCCTCCCAGTGAACGCGGCAAGGACACGGCGATGCGGTTGGTGCTGAATCTCCTGCGACCCCTGTGGCTCCGGCTGTTCCGGCTCTATGCCATTCGCGGCAAGGTCACGGTCGGCAGGCGGCTCCATATCGGCATCGGCTCGAAGATCGCCGCGCCGCGCGGCCTTACCATCGGCACCGACGTCTATATCGGCAAGCTCTGCACCATCGAATGCGATGGTGCGATCGGCGATGACGTGATGATCGCGAACGCCGTCGGCATCGTCGGCCGCTACGATCACGATTTCCGCGTCGTCGGCGTATCGATCCGGCAGGCGCCGTGGATCGCCGACACGACCGACGCCCGGCGCGACGTCAATCAGCGTCACCGCGTGATCATCGGCTCCGACGTGTGGATCGGCTATGGCGCCATCGTGCTCTCTGGCGTGACCGTTGGCCGCGGCGCGATCGTGGCGGCGGGTGCCGTCGTGACCCGGGACGTGGCGCCCTACGCGATCGTCGCCGGCAACCCGGCGCGGGAAATCGGATCGCGCTTCACGCCCGAGACCATCCCGCGCCACGAACAACTTGTCCGGGTCGGCAACAAGCCGTCGAAACGCCCGGCGGGCACACAGTCGCTCCGGGCGCTCCTCCGTCTCGGTATTCTGGCCGCTCTCATCGCCGCCGGCGCCGGCCTTGGACCTGCGGTCGCCGCGGAGCCGCCGCTCCCCGGCCGCATGATCCGTGTCACGGATCACGGCGTGACCGGCAACGGTGCCGCCGACGATACGGCCGCTTTGCGCACCGTGCTCGCCAATTTCGGACCCGGCAACACCGTCGTACTGCCACCCGGCACTTACAAGGTCTCCCGCCTCGTCCTCCCGTCGCACTCCTATCTCTATGCACCACATGGCGCGACCGTTTTGGGCACGGTGGTCGCGAAAGGTCCAACAACGACGGTGCGCGGCATCACGTTCCGCAATGCGGCGCTCGACATCAGCCGTTCCGTGGATGTTACTGTCGGCGATTGCCGCTTCGAGGGCGCTATGGCGTCGATCAAGCTCGACGGTGCGAGCGGCGCCCTCATCATCAACAATGATTTCGACGACAACGTCGCGGTGGTCAGCGTCGGCGGATGGGCGGTCGATCATTCGACCTTCTCCGGCAACCATTTCGTGAATTGCGCGCAAGGCATCGGCCTCGATTTCAACGATGCCCCCTCGCGCGGTCGCGACATCGTTATCGAGCGAAACATCTTCATTGGCACGCGCCGGATGCCGATCGAGGTCGGACCCGTCGATGCGTATACGCGCGACCTGATTGTTCGTGACAACTGGGCGTCCGATTTCGACAATCGGGGCCCCGATCCCGGCCAGACGATGTCGACATTCGTCGCGTATTCGCTGGTGCCGACCAAAGGGGTTGATACCCGGATCATTCACAATTTTGCGATCGCCGGGCCCCGACAGCGGGGCGATATCGGCATCGAGCTCGCGGGGTCTGGCGAGATCGCCGACAACTTCACCGACGGATTCAAATATGGCGCGATCGTCTACGGCGCTGGGTTCAGCGTCCACGACAACAACTTCGTGGGCACGACCATCGCCACGGTGCTCAATTACAGTAAATATCCGGGAACAATCGCGGCCAATACTATCAACGCGCCCGCAGAGCAGTTCCCGCAACCAACACGCCAGCCGTGGCCGTGATGACCGCCTTGCCTTGCCCAGTTTGCGGCACAATCGCGCACGACAAACTCGTTCTGGTTCGCGCCGTGCCGCTGATCGGGTGTCAAATTGCCGCGTCGCGCGCCGAGGCGCTCGCCGTCGGGCGCGGCGATCTCGATATCGTCGCCTGCCGCGAATGCCATCATGTCTTCAACCGAGCCTTCGAGCCCGAACGGATCGCCTATAGGCAAGGTTACGAGAATTCCCTCGGATTCTCGCGGCGTCACCGGGCTCATATCGACACCATCGTTAGCTCACTGATCGAGCGATACGACCTGCGGAGCAAGACGGTCGTCGAGATCGGCTGCGGCAGCGCCGATTTCCTGCGCCAGCTTTGCGCCGCCGGCAGAAATCGCGGGATCGGCTACGACCCCTCCCAGCCGAGCCAGCCGGCGGTGCCGGCCGGAAATGGCTCGGTTGAAATCGTTGGGACATCCTTCGGCGACGCTGCACCGGGCATCGTCGATGCGATCTGCGCTCAGCATGTGCTGGAGCATTTGCGGCAGCCCGTCGAAACGTTGCGATGGGCCCGCGCGCATCTCGTCGCCGGCGGCGTGGGCTATTTCGAAGTTCCCAACGCCGACACGATCTTCCGCAATCTCAACATCTGGGATTTGACGTATGAGCACGTTTCGTATTTCTCGCCCGGATCGCTGCGCCGCGCGCTGACCGAGGCAGGTTTCTCGGTCCTCCACGTCGAGAGCACGTTCGGTGGGCAATATCTCGATGCCGAGGCCATTGCCGAACCACACAGCGTCAGCATGCCGGCTACGGAAACCTTTGACGGCTTCCCGGCGTCGTTCGCCCGAGCCATGGCGTTCTGGCGGAAGCAGGTATCCGAGTGGCGAGAGGCCCGACAAAAAGTTGTCTTATGGGGCGCCGGCACCAAGGCAGTGGCATTTCTCAACATGCTCGGCATCCGCGCGGGCTATGGCATCGATTATGTCGTCGACATCAATCCACGGAAACCCGGCCGTTACATTCCGGGCACAGGACAATGCATCGTGCCTCCGGAGTTTCTGCGCGAATACCGCCCGGAATGGGTCGTCGTCATGAATCCGGAGTATCGGAGCGAGATCGAAGCGCAACTGCGCGAGCTCCAAGTCGGCGGCACCGTCATTCAAAGCGTGCTCGCGGATCCCTGCCTGGCATGATCAAGACAATCACGGATCTGGGCGACGCATCATTGTTACTGCCGGCTTGCGCCATATTGTTCCTGGTGTTGCTGGCGACAAACCAGCGAACGGCCGCACGCGCCTGGGCGCTCTCGGTTGCCGTATGTATCGCCACTGTCGTGATCGCCAAGCTCGGATTCGAGGCTTGGGGTAGCGAGGTGCCCGCGCTCCACATCCGCAGCCCCAGCGGACATATCGCGTTGAGCGCGACATTCTACGGCGGGATCGCGATGCTGTTGGCCGGTCGGCGTTCTTTTGTGCTGTGCCTTGCGGCCTGGTTTAGTGCAGTCGCGCTCGTGATCGCCATCGCCGCGACCCGCTTGATGTTGCACTTGCACACGCCGGAGGAGATCGCGGTCGCGTTTGTGATCGGAACCGGCAGCCTTGCAATCCTTGCAGCCTCGCGCCCTGCGGACGCGCAGATCGCCCTTCCGTGGGCTGGCTTGGCATGCGTATTCGCTGTGCTCGCGGTCGCCACGCACGGTCACGATCTGACGGCGGAGCCTGAATTCATCCGCATAGCCCGCCAGCTTTGACGTCAATGCAAATGACACTCCTTTGCGCTGTCCATAGCCGCTCAAGGGAGAAACTGCGAGTTCCCCCACCCGCCGAATGCTGCGTGGTGAGCTTACACCTGCCTCCTGCATGCTTCCTTTGGGAAGCCCGAAGAACAAAAGCCCACCTTTTAGGTGGGCTTTTGTTTGATCTAATTATTTTTTGGCTGGTTGCGGGGGGAGGATTTGAACCTCCGACCTTCAGGTTATGAG
>Ga0307372_10000767_pt1 | contig 56234 bp, 41 predicted proteins | sample OX1MG_FD_202533 | JGI IMG/M metagenome (GOLD analysis project Ga0307372, IMG submission 202533) | Soil microbial communities from Risofladan, Vaasa, Finland - OX-1 | ecosystem: Environmental > Terrestrial > Soil > Coastal area > Acid sulfate soil | place: Finland: Risofladan, Vaasa | collected...
CGCCCAGGAAGAAAATCCTTGATCTTCTCCCACTGCAAATCACTCAATTCATACCGGCTAGGCGACATACAACCACTTCAGCAGCAATCAATCCCGCTGCAAAGTGCATATGTCGATACGGCCTAGTCGATGTATTGACAACGTGCCCCATGAAAGCCAGAGGAACTACAGCCCGTACTCGCGAATCTTTACATAAAGGGAGCTCCTCGGCACGTCCAGGCGCTTCGCAGTTCTGGTCACACTGCCACCCTCCGATTCGAGCGCCTCGACAATGTGACACCTCTCCATTTCCTTGAGGGTTAGATTTTTGGCCGAGACACTCGGAGTAAGGACTTCTCGCTCAGAAGTTTCGAACTCGAGACCGGTCTTGTCGATGACTCCATCGTCGGATAGGAGTGCAGCCCGCTCCAGCACATTGCGCAGTTCGCGAACGTTCCCTGGCCAAGAGTAGCGCTGTAATTCTGATCTGGCATTGTCGGTGATCCGCAATGGGCCACATTTCATTTCCCAGTTAAATTGTTGTAGCAGCCTTTCGGTGAGGATCGGGATGTCTTCAAGGCGCTCACGCAAAGGGGGAATGCGCAGGTTCAGGGTGCTTATACGGAAATAGAGGTCGCTGCGGAACTCGCGGTTTTCTGCATGCTTTTTCAAATCGCGATGGGTTGCCGCGAAAATCTGGACGTCTACCTTCCGTTCGTGAACGTCGCCCAATCGGTAAAAACGCTTATCCTCGACGACTTTTAAGATCTTGGGCTGAACCTGTAAGTCCATGTCGCCGATCTCATCCAAAAAGAGGGTGCCGTGATTCGCAGCCTCCAGGAATCCGACCTTGTTCAACACCGCCCCTGTGAAAGCGCCTTTCTGATGGCCGAAGAGCTCCGATTCAAGCAGTCCACTCGAAAGTCCCGCACAGTTCAGCTCCACGAAAGCCTCGTTCGACCGGGGGCCTATTTTGTGCAACCAGCGCGCCAGCACGCCCTTCCCCGTACCAGTTTCGCCTTGAATCAGCACTGTGCTGTTGGTTTCGGCAATTCGTCTTGAGGCCTTCTTCAGTTCCAGAATGGCCGGACTTTTGCCGAGAAAGGGGTCGCGCTCGTAGCGCGCCCGCTCAAGGTTGCTCGCCAGATCCTTCTGCAAATTGCGAGATCTCTCCAGTGTTCGGCGCAGCACGGTGATAAGAAACCCGAGATCGGTAGGCTTGGGAACGAAATGTTCGGCTCCATGTTTGACGGCATCCACCGCCAAATCAATGCTGGCGTGCGCCGTGAGAACAATGAGCGGTGTGCCGATGTCACGGTCTTTGAGCCAGACCAGAAGATCGAAGGCGGTTCCGTCCCTTAGCTCATAATCCGCCAGAATGACATTCGGCGACGAATCCAGGATTTCCTTGAACGCTTCGGAAAGACTCATCGCTTTTATGACTTCGAATCCCTCAGTTCCCAGCCCATGAGCAAGGAACTCCAACATCAGTTCGTCATCTTCAACCACAAGAACTTTTCTTCCCATCGAGCACCAATTCCGAAAACCATTTCATCTTGGTCGTTGGGCGGCCAACATCCTCAAGAGCGAGATGCGTCTATAGGCTAGACGCCTTGTCTGAATCCTGGACAGAATTTGACATTCTTATTGGTGGCCGAATTGATTATGGGAAATGCAATCTAGTGTATTCGGCTCCTGGTCAATGACCTACGAAACAGATTGGCTCGGGGGACCGAATGGCAATGAGATTGCTACCCATATAAGCGTTAAAGCCTGAGGGATAAAGCGCAGCGGTGCTCGGGAGCCCGTGGCTACCAAAGTCAATATCGATGTCGACCGGGTTCAGCAATCGACACCCCAACCGTTCAAAGAGAGAGGTTTAGGAATGAGTGGACACCAGAAGGCAAACGAGTACTTCGTCAGTAATCGCGCGAACCGATCTGAGCGACTTGATCCGCGATACATCGAAATTCAAGCGGCGCGTCGGAAGATGGTTCTTTGCGCGATAAGAAGTAGCTATGCCGACCGAAGCCAGACCTATCACTGGGTGCCCATGATTTGGGGCGCAAGCGCCCTTGCTCTTGCACCGTTCCAGGGAGTTATGTTCGCTTCGGTCTTCGCCGCTTTCATTGCCCTGGCATGGGCAACAGTCCACAACCTCCGAAGAATCTGACGGTCATGTGTGATTATTCGTGAACGAGGCCATCAACTTCCATTTGCTCAGAAGCAGAGAGTCCATAGATATTGCACCGTGAAAGTGAAATCATCATGCCCACAGTGAATCGTTCCTAAAGGTGTGAATCTCACATCTCCCTTGAGCCATTCCAGAAAGATGCTGAGCAGCCAATTCTTGCTTCAGGTTGGGGTAAGCTGGCTTACCGGTCAGGGCGCGGCCAACGATTCCGATCAGAAGCAAACTCGTTGGTAAGAATCCGGTTATGCGTTTCCCCCTATCTCTACGCAAACCGTAGGTGACCCAGGTCGGTGCCTGCAACGACAATTCTGCCACGATCAACGGGTCACCTTGGTCGCAAAGTGGGGCTTGGGGCGTACATATCGGCTTCACTGCTGGCGTAGAGCTTCAGGGTCACAGGCGGACGATTGCGGGCGGGGCGCGGGGCTGCGAGAATCGGGGGCATGGCGATGAGCGTGGATGCGCATCAGCACTTTTGGAGATACAACCCGGCCGAGCATACGTGGATGACGGAGACGATGGCGGGGCTGAAGCGGGATTTTTTGCCGGCGGACCTGAAGCCGCTGCTGGAGTCGAACGGGTTTGACGGATGCGTGGCGGTGCAGGCGCGGCAGAGCCTGGAGGAGACTCGCTGGCTGCTGGAGCTGGCGGCGGAAAACGCGTTTGTGAGGGGCGTGGTGGGCTGGGTGGAGCTGCGCGGCGAGGATTTGCCGGAAGTGCTGGCGGGGCTGAAGAATGAGCGGAAACTCGTGGGCGTGCGGCACATTGTGCAGGACGAGCCGGACGATGAGTTTGTGCTGCGGGAGGATTTCAAGCGCGGGATTGGGCGGCTGCGGGAGTTTGGGCTGACCTATGACGTGCTGGTGGTTCCCAGGCAACTGAAGGCGGCGACGCGGCTGGTGCGGGAGTTTGACGAGCAGGCGTTTGTGCTGGACCACATGGCCAAGCCGGCGATTGCCGAAGGCGTGATGGAGGGCCGGATGGAGATTTGGGCGACGGATGTGCGGGAGCTGGCGCGGAGCGGGAATGCGATGTGCAAGCTGAGCGGCATGGTGACGGAGGCGAAGTGGAAGGCGTGGCGCGAGGAGGATTTTTGGCCGTATATGGACGTGGTGATGGAGGCGTTTGGGGCGGGGAGGGTGATGATCGGGTCAGACTGGCCGGTGTGCACGCTGAGCGGGGAATACGGCGAGACGGTGGGCGTGGTGAAGCGGTATGTGGAGCGGCTGACGGAGACGGAACGGGCGGCGGTGCTGGGGGGCAACTGCGCGCGGTTTTATGGATTGGATTGAGGGCTGAATGCGGCGGCGGGCGAGCGAAAGCGATGGTAGATTGAGGGGAGTGCGAAAGTGGCGGAATTGGCAGACGCACCAGACTTAGGATCTGGCGGGGCGACCCATGAGAGTTCGAGTCTCTCCTTTCGCACCAGTGAGTTAGGGGAGATGCCGGTCTGCTGAGGCGAGCGGGACCGGGAGGTGCGCCTGACGAAAGTCAGCCCCGGAGCCAACCCGAAGTACCGTTGACCGGAGGGATGGGAAGGGCTATGGTCGGCGTGTAGGTTGGCGCGAGGGTAAGTGGTTGTCCGCGTTGGCGTTGAGGGATGGGATGGCAGTTCTGACGAGAAAAGGTGGGGGCTTGCCGGCGAATTACCGGGAGATCCACTTCTGGCTGAACCACGTGGAGGTGCCGGAGCGGGAACCGGCGCGCGTGGCGGCTGAAACGCCGCTGGCGGAGCCTGAGTTGGCGCCGCCGGCTGCCGCGACGAGCAGTGCGGCGACGAGCTCGGAGATTCCGAAGGCTGCCGCGGAGACGGTTGCAGAAGCGACTGTGCCCGTGCAGGCGGAAATGGTTGCGGCGGAAGAGGCGCAGGCCAAAGTGACGCCGGAGGCCGAGGTGGCGGGTCCGGCATCAACGGACCCTGAAACAACGGACCAGGCAACAATGGATTTGGCGACAGCGGATGCAGCGGCTGGGCGCGAGGAAGGTCCGGCGGCCGAAGTGGAGCCGGCTGAGGTTGCGGCGAAGGTTGCGGCGGTGGAAGAGCCGGCGGCAGCGACAGCGGAAGCCGAGGCGGAAAGCAAGCCCGAGCGGAAGCTGGAGCTGGTGAGGGAACTGCCGAGACGGGGCGGGACGATGCTGGGGTTGAATGCAGAATCCCTTGCGGGGCAGGACGCAACCGACGAGAGCGAAGCGGACGCGGACGCGCGCGGCCGTGGATTCTGGGGATTCCGGCGCAGGAAGCGCGCCTAGCCAACGACGCCCGGCGAAGCATGTGGGCCGTGCGCGAGGCACAGCGCACGCGGGGCAGGCGGAGTAAGCTAGGGGAATCATGAGTCCGACACCCGCAGCACCCCATGTGGAACTAGTCCAGACAGACGATTACCGGGAGACCTACGCGAACAGCGTGCAGGTGCGCGTGAGCGTGTGGGATTTTCAACTGATTTTCGGGCTGGCGACGAGCGAAAGCCCGGAGGCGGTGACGATCCGGAACAACCACGCAATCTATCTGAGCCCGCAGCAGGCCAAGGCGCTGTGGAACGTGCTGGGGCAGAACATTGCGCAGTACGAGCAGGCGTTTGGGACGCTGAACCTGGAGCCGCAAGGGCACGCTTTTCCGCAAGGATCGGTGAATTAGCGGGTGGCGCGGACGATTTCGCAGATGCAGAGGCGGAGACGGATGCGGGAGCTTGTTGCGCCGCGGATGGACCGGCCATTTCCGCTGTGGATGATCTTTCCGGTGATCTTCGCGGCGCTGTATGCGAGCCATTACACGCTGCTGCGGCTGCCCTACTACTGGGATGAGGCGGGGTATTACATTCCCGCGGCGTGGGATTTTTTCCGCACGGGCTCGCTGATTCCGACGACAACATTGAGCACTTCTCATCCGCCGCTGGAGAGCGTGTATCTGGCGCTGTGGTGGAGGCTGTCGGGCTTCTCAGTGGAGGTGACGCGGGAGGCTGTGCTGCTGGTGGCGGCGCTGGGGCTGCTGGCGGTGTGGCGGCTGGCGATGCGGCTGACGGGCGTGGCGAGCGTGGCGTTCTGGACGGTGGCGCTGACGGGGCTTTATCCGGTGTGGTTTGCGCAGAGCACGCTGGCGCAGGCGGATATTTTTGCGGCGGCTTGCGCGCTGTGGGGGCTGGTGTATGCGCTGCCGGAGCGGGACGGCGAGGGCGTGCCGAAGGCGTGGGCGGCGGCGCTGTGGTTTACGGCGGCGGCGCTGTGCAAGGAGACGGCGGTGGCGATTCCGCTGACGCTGGCGGCGGTGAGCGCGTGGAAGGGAATTCGCGCGCGGCGCTGGGCGCCCTGGCGGGATGCGCTGTGGCTGGCGACGCCGGCGCTGCCGCTGGCGGGCTGGTATGTGTGGTTTCACGCGAAGACGGGCTGGTGGTTCGGGAATCCGCAGTTTTTCCGCTATAACGCCGAGGCGACGCTGCAGCCGGTGAGGATCGTGGCGGCGCTGGGCTATCGGGTGCTGCACCTGACGGCGCACATGAATTTGTTTGTACCGGTGCTGATGACGCTGGCGGCGCTGATGCTGGATCCGAGGAAGACGAAGGATGGGCGGGAACGGGCGCCGATATGCAAGGCGGGGCGGGGTCGGATGCTGCTGCTGCTGGGGATGAATGCGGTGCTGTTCAGCGTGCTGGGCGGCGCGCTGCTGACCAGGTATCTGCTGCCGATGTATCCGCTGGTGCTGCTGCTGGCGGTGGCGACGTTCTATAAGAGAGTGCCCTGGTGGCCGGCGCTGGCGGCATTTTGCGCGGGCGCGTTTGTGCTGGGGCTGCAAGTGAATCCGCCGTACCGGTTTGCGCCGGAGGACAACCTGGAGTATGCGCGGGTGGTGCGGATGGACCAGGCGGGGATTGCGGAGCTGAAGGCGCGCTATCCGGATGCGACGGTGCTGACGGCATGGCCGGTGACCGACGAGCTGACGAAGCCGGAGCTGGGCTACGTGCGGAAGCCGTGGGATGTGGAGGCGATTGACGATTTTACGGCGGCGGAGGTGGCGAAAGCGGCGGGGGAGCCGGGGAAGTATTCGGCGGCTCTGGTGTTTTCGACCAAGTATGACCCGCCGTGGCTGCCGTGGCGGCTTGGACCGAAGGAAGAGAAGCTGGATGAGCGGTACTTCGACCTGCACCACGACCTGCCGCCGGGGGCGATTGCCGAGCGGCTGGGGGGAAAGCTGGTGTGGGAGCAGCGGAAAGCGGGGATGTGGATTGCGCTGATCCGGTTTGAGCGGCAGTATGTGGCCGCAGGGCAGGCCGCGGGGCAGGCAGGACGGGCGGGACGGTGAGGCGCGAACCCCTATAATCAGCCTTGTCGTGCATTCTTTTTCTTCACCGCGAATGATGGGGATTCGGACAGCAAGATTGAGCCGGCCGCTGGTGGTGCTGGCCGTGCTGTGCCTGTATGCCGCGGCGCGCGGCGCCAGTGCGCAAGAGGCGAGCGCGGCAGCTTCCGAGCCGGTTCATGGGCGAATTGTGCTGGTGCTTCCGTTCGACAACCGGAGCGGGCACCCGAGCCTGGAGTGGGTGCGTGAGGCGGCGGCGGAGCTGCTGACGAGCCGGCTGTCTTCAGCCGGTTTTGCGCCTTTGAGCCGCGAGGACCGGCTGTATGCGCTGGATCACCTTGGATTGCCGGAGGCCTTTCAGCCCTCGCGTGCGAGCGCGCTGAAGCTAGCGCAGACGTTGGACGCGGAATCGATTGTGGTGGGGAGCTTTAAGACGGAGGGGAACGAGATTGTGGCCGAAGCGCGGGTGGTGGACGTGCCGCATCTCCGGATGAGCAAGGCGGTGACGGTGCGGGGTCCGCTGCCGACGATGATCGACGTGTTTGATCGGCTGGGGTGGCGGGTGACGCGGGTGATGTATCCGGAGTTCAGCGGTTCGGAGGCGACGTTTGTGGCCGCGGGCAAGGGCATGCGGGTGGACGCCTTTGAGCAGTACATTCGCGGGATTACGGAGCCGGACCAGGCGGAGCGGCTGACGCACCTGAATATGGCGGTGAAGCTGAGCCCGGGGTTTGGGCCGGCGTGGATGGCGCTGGGACGGGAGGAGTACAGCGAGCAGCAGTATGGAGAAGCCGCAGCGGCCTTTGCGCGGGTGGAACGGAGATCGCCGGATGCGCTGGAGGCGGGATTTTACCGGGGGCTTTCGCAGCTGTTCTCGGGCAATTACGCGAAGGCGGAAGAGTCGTTTGCGGAAGTGGCGCGGATTTTGCCGCTGGCCGAGGTGCTGAACAACGAAGGGGTGGCGATGAGCCGGCAGAACCACGACGGAAGCGTTCTGTTCCGGCGGGCGGTGGCGGCGGATCCGAATTCGGCGGACTACCACTTTAATCTTGCGGTGAGCCTGAAGCGGCGTGGCGAAAATGCTGGCGCGATGACGGAGATGACCGAGTGCCTGAAGCTGCGGCCGGGCGACAGCGAAGCGCAGAGCGTGATGAAGGCATGGAAGAGTCCGGCGGCGGCAGCGACGACGAACGCCGAAGAGGAAGCGAAGGTGGATCCGCTGGAGCGGATTGTGCGGACCTTCGACGCGATGGCCTTCCGGCAGGCGGCGCTGGTGGTGGACCAGTTGGAGACGGCGCGGCTGGCGGCGCTGAGCCCGGAGGAGCGAGGGATGAAGCTGGCGGCGCAGGCGAAGACGTATTTGAACCGGGGGCTGCTGCTGGAGGCCGAGAGAATGTACCAGTCGGCGGTGGCGGCGGACGGAAATCTGGCAACGGCGCACGCGGGACTGGCGGAGGTGAAGGAACGGGCCGGCGACAAGGCGGCGGCGCGCAATGAGGCCGAGGCGGCGCTGAAGATTGCACCGACGGCCGAAGCGCACGAGGTGCTGGGAAGGCTGGACCTGGGAGAGGGCCGGCTGGACGAGGCGGATGCGGAGGCGAAGGAGGCGTTGCGGCTTGACCCCGGAAGCCGGTCGGCGCAGGATTTAAGCCGGCAGATTGCGGTGAAGCGGACCGCGAAGCAGTAAGGGCCCTGCAAAAGGGCCGGTGGGAGCTGGCGATGGAGAAGCGGGCGCGAGGATTACGGCTGCGGACGGCGGCGATGCTGGCAGGGCTGGCGCTGGGATGGGCGGCGGGAGCGCGGGCCGAGCAACCAAGAGTGGACAAGCTGGTGCTGGACGATACGATTCAACCGGTGAGCGCCGGGATGCTGGAGCGCGCGCTGAAGGAGGCGAATGCGGATGGGTCAGCGGCGCTGCTGGTGGAGCTGAATACGCCGGGAGGGATGCTGGACTCGACACGCGAGATGGCAGGCGCGATGCTGAGCTCGCATGTGCCGGTGATTGTGTATGTGGCGCCGGCGGGTTCGCGGGCGGGTTCGGCGGGGTTCTTTCTGCTGGAGGCGGCGGACGTGGCGGCGATGGCGCCGGGAACGAACGCCGGCGCGGCGCATCCGGTGCTGGAGTTCGGCAAGATGGACGCCACGATGAACGAGAAGGTGCTGAACGACGCTGAGGCGTTTCTGCGCTCGTATGTGACCAAGCGCGGGCGCAACGCGGAAGCGGCGCAGGCGGCGGTGCAGTCGTCGCACTCCTATACAGCCGAAGAGGCGCTGAACGCGCATTTGATTGACGTGATTGCGCCGACCGAAGCGCAACTGCTGGCCGAGTGCCAGGGGCGCGTGATTACGCGGATGGACGGGACCAAGCAGACGCTGAACCTGGCCGGCGCGAGGGTGGTGACGCTGAAGGAGAGTTTGCGCGAGGAGCTGCTGGGCTGGCTGGTGGACCCGGATATCGCGCTGCTGCTGCTGGTGGCCGGAGCGCTGCTGATTTATCTGGAATTCAACACGCCGGGAACGATTGTGCCGGGGACTCTGGGAACGGTGCTGGTGCTGCTGGCGATCTTCGGGCTGAATCTGCTGCCGATTCGTTATACGGCGGTGCTGCTGCTGGTGGCGGGGCTGGCGCTGCTGGTGATGGAGGCGAAGTTTGGCGGGCATGGGGCGCTGGCGCTGGCGGGGATTGCGTGCCTGACCTTCGGGATGCTGACGCTGGTGGCTGCGCCGGTGCCGCAGATGGGCGTGAGCCCTTGGGTGGCGATTGGAGTGAGCCTCGGGTTCGGCGGAATAACAGTGTTCCTGGTGCGGCTGGCGGTGCGGGCGCGGAAGCGAAAAGCGATGCTGGGTGCGGATGCGATGGTGGGCTGCGCGGGAGAGGCGATGGAAGCGCTGACGCCGGAGGGACATGTGCTGGTGCAGGGGGAGATTTGGCAGGCGGTGGCGAGCGAGCCTGTGGCCAAGGGCGCTCGGGTGCGCGTGGTGGCGCATGCACGGTACGAACTGCGCGTGGAACCGGAGCGGGCGGAGGCGGCGGCCACAGAGGCGTAAGGGCGGGGTGGAGTACAATCCCTGCTGAATGGGGGTAAGTGCAATGTCTTTTGCAGATTTACCGATTCCGACACTCATCATCATCGCCATTGTGGCGTTGTACATCATCAACTCCGTCAAGATTCTGAGGGAATATGAGCGGGGCGTGATCTTCCGGCTGGGCCGTGCGCTGCCTGCGCCGAAAGGGCCGGGACTGATTCTGGTGTTCCGGCCGATGGACCAGATTATCCGGATAACGCTGCGGCAGCAGGTGCTGGAAGTGCCGCCGCAGGACGTGATTACGCGGGACAACGTGACGCTGAAGGTGAACGCGGTTGTCACGCTGTACGTGGTGAATCCGAATGATGCTGCCATCAAGGTGGAGAACTACGTCTATCAGACATCGCAGTTTGCGCAAACGACGCTGCGCAGCGTGCTGGGCGAGGTGGAGCTGGACGAGGTTTTGAGCCATCGCGACAAGCTGAACCTGCGGATTCAATCGATCATCGACCAGCGGACGGAGCCGTTCGGGGTGAAGGTGATTTCGGTTGAAGTGAAGCAGGTGGACCTGCCGGAGCAGATGCTGCGGGCGATGGCGAAGCAGGCCGAGGCGGAGCGGGAGAAGCGGTCGAAGATCATCCATGCGGAGGGCGAGTTCAATGCGGCGCAAAAGCTGGTGGATGCGGCCGCCCTGATGGCGACGCAGCCGATGACCCTGCAGCTGCGGTATCTGCAGACGCTGGCCGACATTGGCGTGGAGAAGAATACGACGATTGTGTTTCCGCTGCCGATGGAGCTGCTGACGATCCTGAACAAGCTGGGATTGAGCGACAAGTCGACCGCGACCAAGGAGTGAGAGCGGCGGAAGATGGGCGAGGCGAGAATGCGTGTTTAGGACGGGCATGCGAAGAGGGTTTGACGGAGAAGAGCTGGAGACGGACGAGGGACCGGCGGCGCGGGAGCTGACGCTGGGACCGGTGGCGCTGCTGGTGCTGCTATCGGTGCTGGCGCTGGTGTGCTTCCTGTGCTTCGGATTGGGATATGCGGCGGGGCGGCGAGTGCCGCTGCCGGCGGTTCCGGCGACGCAGGCGGGCACGCAGGCGCAGCCGCAGGCGAATGCGCTTTCTAAGCCGATGGCGGCGGGGGTGGTTCCGCCGGTGATGCCTCCGGCGGTGGTGGCGGATATGCCGCAGTCGCAGACGGTGAGCAACGGCGGAGAGAATCCGCTGACGTCGTATGCGCCGGCGGGCGCGGCGAACGGCGAAACGGACAATGGAGCGGTCGCGGGGCAGCCTTCACTGGTGAAGCCGGCGCTGCTGGAGAGCCAGAACGCGGCGCAACAACAGGGCGGGCTGCAGGTGCAGCCGGCGCTCGAACCTTCAGCGGGATTGATGGTGCAGATTGCCGCGGTGTCGCACGCCGGAGATGCGAATGTGCTGATGAACGCGCTGCGCAGGCGGGGTTATGCGGTGACGGCGCGGCACGAAGCGGCCGACAGCCTGATTCACGTGCAGATTGGGCCGTTCCCGACGGTGAAGGAAGCCAACGCGATGTGCGAAAAGCTGCTGGGTGACGGGTACAACGCGGTCGTGGTGCCGTAAGAGAAAGCGCGAGTCAGTTGCGCATGCTTTCGGGCAGGCCTGAGGCGATGGCCTGGCGGACGGCAAGCATCAGGTCTTCACGCGAATCAAAATCTGACGGCTGAATCGGCGGGTGGAGGGCGATGCGCGCGGTGCCGCGGCGGATGCGCAGCCTGCCCCTGGGCATGAGCGCCTGCGTGCCGTGGATGGAGATGGGAATGCAGGGCGCGCCGGCTTCCATGGCGAGATAGAACGGGCCTTTCTTGAAGGGAAGCAGGCGGCCGTCGGGCGAGCGCGTGCCCTCGACGAATGTGGTGATGTGCAGGCCCTTCTGGAGGACGAGGCGCGCGACGCGGACGCTCTCGATGGCGCTATCTGTGCGGCCGTCGCGGCTGACGGGGACAAATTCCGCGAGGCGAAGGCCGAAACCGAGGATGGGAATCCGCATGAGCGAGCTCTTGAGGAAGGCGGAAGTGCGTCCGGGGATGTGCGGCAGGAGCGCGGGAGGGTCGAGGTTGGAGATGTGGTTGGCCATGAAGATGCAGGCGGTGTGCGCGGGAACGTTCTGCAGCCCGCTGACCTGAACGCGGACACCGGCGAGGCGCAAAGCGATGCGGACGATGCCGAGCGAGATGTTGTAAAGGGGCGTGGCGTTGCCGGTGAGCGCGGCGAGCGGGAGATAGACGAGCGCGACGGGCAGGCCGAGGGCAACGATGATGCCGACGAGGACGAACGCGCGGATCATGCGTGGGGCTCGGCGGTGGAATGGAGCTCAAGAAGGCGCGCGGGGAGCTTCTCATAGATGCCGTCGAAGCCGCCATTCGAGAGCAGGGCGACAACGTCGCCGGAGCGGAGCTGCGGCGCGAGCGCGGCAACGATGGCGTCGGCATCTGAGTGGAGCTCGGCGGGGGTTCCGGCTGCGCTGAGCGTAGCGACGACCTCTTCGGGGTGGAGGCGCTCGGCCTCCGGGATGCGCTGCTGCTGATAAACGCCGGCGAGGACGACGCGGTCGGCGAGGCGGAGGCTTTCGACGAGGTCGGCGGCGAGGACCTTGCGGCGGAGGGTGTTGGAGCGCGGCTCGAGGACGGCGACGAGGCGCGAGTGTGGGTAGACCGAGCGAAGCGCGCGCAGGGTTTCGCGGATGGCGGTGGGATGGTGCGCGAAGTCCTCGATAAGGGTGATGCCGGCGACGGTGGCGCGGAGCTCGAGGCGGCGCTTGACGCTGCGGAAGGCGGCGAGGGCGGACTGGATGGCGGATTTGGAGACGTCCTGCGAAGAGGCGAGCGCGGCGGCGGCGGTGGCGTTGAGTGCGTTGTGCTCGCCGGCGAGATTCATTTCCAGTTCGCACCAGAGCGAGCCCGCGTGCCAGAGTTCCCAGCGCGTGAGACCGCCGGCGTGCGTGAGGTTGCGGAGCTGCCAGTGGGCGGAGGGGGAAAAGCCGTAACGCTGCACGGGCGAGAAGGCGGCGGAGACGCACTCAGTGACGTTGGGGCTGGCGTCGTAGGCAACGATGAGGCCGCTGCGGGGGACGAGATTGACGAGGCGCTTGAAGGCGGTTTTGACGGCGTCCAGATCGGTGTAGATGTCGGCGTGGTCGAACTCGACGTGGGTGAGGATGAGGGCGTGAGGAAAGTAGTGGAGGAATTTGGGGCCCTTGTCAAAGAAAGCGGTGTCGTACTCGTCGCCCTCGACAATGAAGGTGCGCGTGGGGCGGAGCTGGAAGCTGGAGCCGAAGTTTTCCGCGACCCCGCCGATGAGGAAGGACGGCTCAAAGGCGGGATTTTCGCGCGCGGCGACCTGATAAATCCAGGCGAGCATGCTGGTGGTGGTGGTTTTGCCGTGGGTGCCGGCAACGACGAGCGAGTCGCGGCCGCGAAGGAATTCCTCGCGCAGAAGCGCGGCCATGGAGGTGAAGGGAATGCGGTGGTCGAGGACGTGCTCGACCTCAGGGTTGCCGCGGGAGAGCGCGTTGCCGATGACGACGAGGTCGGGCGCGGGCTGGAGGTTCGATTCCGAGTAGGGCTCGAGGATGGGAATGCCGAGGGCGCGGAGGAGATCGCTCATGGGCGGGTAAGCGGCTTTGTCAGACCCGGTGATGCGATGGCCCTGAAGCTGGAGCAGGCCGGCGAGCGAGGCCATGGCGGCGCCGCAGATGCCGCTGAGATGGATGTGGCGCGGAGATGGGCTCACTGGCGCACCGCCGGCTCGAGGAGATGGAGTTGTGCAAGATCGTCGGAGGCTTGCAGGTGCGCCTGTGTGCCGAAGGTGAGGGTGACGTTCGAGTGCGAGACGTGGCCGCTGCGCAGACCGAGGACGATGGGGAAATCAGCGTCGCGGAAGGCGTGGAGAAGGACCTTTTCGAGCAGTTCGGGCTCAGCTCCGGGTGAGGCGCAGTCAAGCATTTCGCCGAAGACGAGGCCGCGAATGTTGCGGAGCTTGCCGGCGTGGCGGAGCTGCCAGAGCATGCGGTCGATCTGGTAAGGCTTGACGCCGACGTCCTCGAGGAAGAGGAGCTTGCCTGCGGTGTCGGGCTCCCATGGCGTGCCAAGCAGGGAAACGAGAATGCTGAGGCAGCCGCCGTAGAGTGTGCCCTCGGCTGCGCCGGGGCGCAGGGTGCGAAGGCCTTCCTCGAAACCGAGGGAATAGGTGCGGCCGGCGAGGGCGGCGTGGAAGCTGGGGAGGTGAACGCCGTCGTCGAGGGCGAAGTCTGCGGCGACCATGGGGCCGTGAAAGGCGGGCAGGCCGAGGCGGTCGAGAAGGCGGAGCTGGAGGCCGGTGAGGTCGCTGTAGGCGAAGAATGGTTTGGGATTCTGGCGAATCAGGTCGAGGTCGAGCGCGTCGAGCAAGTAGTTGGAGCCGTAGCCGCCGCGGACTGCAGCGACGAGCGCGACGGTGGGGTCGGCGAAGGCGGCGTGGAGATCGGCGAGACGCTCGCCGGGTGTTCCCGCGAAGAAGAGCGGGCCTCGGGATTGTGCGTTGGACGCGAGCGAGGGTGAGTAGCCGAGGGTGCGCAGGCGGTCAAGGCCGCGGTCGAGGCGGTCGGATGAGGCAAAAGAGGCCGGCGAGAGGACGCGGAGGTTGGCCGGAGCAGCGACAGACGCGGGTTTGAGCAGGGCAGTCATGCGGGCCAGGCTTCTCCGTGAGCGATGAGGGCTGCCGGACCGGCGAGATGGAGTTCGGAACCGGACTCAGAGTGTGCAGGCTCGGAGTTGGCGGGCTCGGGGTTGGGTCCGGCCCAGGAAACGGATTGCGCGCCGCCGGGAGCGAGGACGGTGAGCGGCGAGTGGCAGTCGTGGAAGGCGATGGCCGCGGCTGCGGAGGCCGAGGTGCCGGTGCCGGAGGAGGCGGTGGGGCCGACGCCGCGCTCGAAGATGCGGATCTCGACTTCGTTGGCGCTGACGATGCGGAGGAATTCGACGTTGGTCTGGTTGGGGAAGTCGGGGTGGGTGCAGAGCTCCGAGCCGAGGGTTTGCCATGAAAGGCCGTTGAGGGTGAATGCGGGATTGTCGACGCGGAGAACGAAGTGTGGATTGCCTGTGGAGACTTCAATGCCGGTGATCTCAACTCCAGAGGCGAGGCGGACGGCGCGCGTGCCAAGGGTGGGGATGCCCATGGCGGTGGTGACCTGGACGGTGAAGGCGGAGCCGGCGTGGACGTCGTCGATGCGGCAGATGCGGAGGCCGGCGTCGGTTTCAATGTGGAGCTCGTCGCCGGGCTGTGCGCCGAGGGCGTGGGCCATCCAGGCGGCGGCGCAACGGGTGCCGTTGCCGCTGATTTCGGCCAGCGAACCGTCGGCATTGAGGAGATGGATGCGGCCCGAGGCGGCCTTGTCCTTGCGGAGCCAGGTGAAGAACTCGATGCCGTCGGCGCCGATGCCGGTGTTGCGGGCGCAAAGGCGGCGGGTTAGGGCTGCGAGGTGGAGCGAAGAGACGGCGTCGGCGGGAACGATGAGGAAGTCATTGCCGCAGGCGTGGGCTTTGGTGAAGGGGATCAAACGACCTCCGGCGTGCGGGAGTGAGGCGCGCCCAGACGCGAGCTAACACAGACGCGTGCGGATGCAGGCGCGGCGCGGCCGGGCAAAGGCGCGTGAATGCAGCCTTCGCCAAGGGTGATGCTATCACTCTACGGGTTGGTGGGCATTGAGGAGGACAAAGCGGAAACGGGCGGTGTGCCCGATGTATTACCGGAGACGTAAATGGAAGCGCCGGGCTGGCCCCGGAAGGTGAAGCGGCGGACGAGTGTGAGGCCGGCAGGATGGTCGTGAACGGCGCGATCGATTTCGTCGCCATGGAAGGCGAGGACAATGGCGGCGTGGGAGGCGGGCGCGGCGAGCGCGGCGCGATAGAACTGCTTGTCGCTTTCGTTGAGGGTCTGGCGGAGGGGGATGCCGGTGAGTGTGACGAGCTGCGGATAGGTGGAGGTGTCCATGAGGACGATGGCGCCGGGGCGAGAGGCAAGCAGGGAGCGGAGGACAGGCGGGATTTGCTCGAGGAGGGGGCGGCGGGCGCGGATGTTTTTGGTGCTTTCGACGTAAGTGAGCGGGCCCTGGCGGAGGAGCTGCGCGGCGTTGAGTGCGATGAGCGCGAAGAGTGCGACGGCGACGTAGCGAGTCCAACGGGGTTTGAATTCGTGCGCGACGCCGAGGGCGAAGTGAGCGGCGAAGCCGAGGCCGAGGGCGAAGGCGGGGAGCATTTCCATGCCGTAGCGGGTGTTGTAAAAGGAGTGGGGCCACCAGACGGGAAGGAAGATGGGGACCGAGCCGTAGGCGATCGAGTAGGCGTAAAACGGGATGGGGAACCAGAGGAGCAGGGTCCAGGAAAAGGCGCGGCGGCGGTCGAGGAGCCAGCCGCAGAGTGCGCCGAAGGCGCTGACGAGGAGCAGGAGACTGCCGAAGGGGAGCGCGGCGGAGTCCATCTCCGACGCTTTGACGAAGAAGAGAAGGCCGACCCAGGGATTGTGCCAGCCGGGATGCGGCGGGCCGGAGCCGGACGAGGCGGTGCGAATCTCGATGGCTTTGGCGGAGTAAGGACCGCGCGCGAAGTAAAGCCAGTCACCAAAACATGCGGCGTTGTAGACGAACCAGACGGTGGGCGCGGCGAGGACGAGGAGGGTGGCGAGCCAGAAGGCGCGCGACCGAAGGCGGCCGCGGCGCAGGAGAAGAATGCCGATGAAGGTCCAGGCGAGGAAGGCGAGAATCCAGCCGTCGTAACGCGTGAAAACGGCGGCGACGAGCAGGAGCGCGATGGGCCAGAGGAGGCGATTGGCGCGGCCCGGGTCGTGGTCGAGTGCTGAGCGCCATTCGACGAGGAAAAGGATGGTCCAGACGAACTCGCAGAGGAAGAGCGGCTCGGTCATGGCGGTGGTCTGGAGGTAAAGGAGGTTGGGATTGCCGGCGAAGAATGCGAGCGCGATGGCGGCGGGAAGCGGGCGGAGCCAGCGGCGTGCGAGGCGATAGAGGCCGAGGCAGGAGACGAGATACGCGAGCGCGGAGGGGATAAGTCCGGCGAGTCCGTTGGCCCACCACGAGTAGACCGCGACGAAGGGAATGAGGACGAGATGAGGCAGCGGAAGCCAGACGGAGCCGAGCTGGGTGAGGCCGGGGCGATGCGAGTCAAAGACGCGGCGGGCGATGTGGAGATGGGCGACGGCATCGCCGTAGTTGAGCGAGGCGGAGTGGGTCCAGCTCCAGATGGCCGCGATGAGAGACAAGGCGAAGCAGGCGGCCAGGACGGCGAAACCCTCGGCGCGGCGGATTGGAGCGTCAGTCAAGGTGAGTGAGCTCGCGGAAGAGGGCGAAGCGGTGGTCGATTTCCGGGCGGGTGAGCTGTCGAAGGCGCTCGGTGCCGAAGCGCTCGACGGCGAAGGAGCCGAGAACGCTGCCGTAAAACATGGCGCTGCGGAAGGCTGCAGGGGTTAGCGCGGGCTGCGAGGCGAGATAGCCGAAGAAGCCGCCGGCAAAGCTGTCGCCAGCGCCGGTGGGGTCAACGACGTGCTCGAGCGGGAAGGCGGGAACGCGGAGGTCTGCGCCGCGGATGGCGGGCGTGTCGGCGTGGAAGAGGGTTGCGCCGTATTCGCCATGCTTGACGACGAGCGAACGCGGGCCGAGGGCGAGGACGGCGCGGGCGGCCTGGACGAGGTTGGGATTGCCGGCGAGCATGCGCGCCTCAGTGTCATTGATGAGCAGGAGGTCGAGGCCTTTGAGGACTTCAAGCAGCGCGGGGCGATGGTCCTTGATCCAGTAATTCATGGTGTCGCCGGCGACGAGGCGAGCCTGGGGCATGGCCTGGCGGACGCGGCGCTGGAGGACGGGATCGATGTTGGCGAGGAAGAGGAACTCGGAGTCGGCATAAGCCTCGGGGATTTTTGGCTCAAAGGAGCCGAAGACGTTGAGCTCCGTGTTGTGGGTCTTGGCTTCATTGAGGTTGTCGAGGTAGGAGCCTTCCCAGAAGAAGCTCTTGCCGGGAGCGCGCTCAATGCCGCGCGTGTCAATGCTGTGCGACTCGAAGACGGCTTCCTCGGCGGGGCCGAAGTCATCGCCGACGACGGCGATGACTCGGATGGGGGTGAAGAAGCTGGCGGCGAGGGAGAAATAAGTGGCAGCACCGCCGAGGCAGCGGTCGCGGCGGCCCGCGGGGGTTTCAATGGAGTCAAATGCAACGCTGCCGACAACGGTGATGGACATGGGCGTATTCTTTCCTGGCGAAATGCAGTTAGGTTAGCAAGTCAGCGAGTTAGTAAGTAAGAAGGTCAGCAAGTCAGCGAGTTAGTAAGCAAGCGAAGAAGTTAGGAGCTGAGATATTTCCCGAAGAGCAGGTCAATTTTGGAGCGGGTTTCGGCGGGGATGAGGTCCTTCTGGGTGAGGACTGCGAACTGGGCGGCGGAGGCGCAGGCGCACGCGCGGGCCTCGGGCGTTGAAGGAGGCATGACGGCGACGGCGGCCCGGACGACGCGCGCGGCGTTGTCGGCGTTCTTGTGGAGGACGGCGATGATCTCCTCGATGGTGACCGAGTCATGGCCCTCGCGCCAGCAGTCGTAGTCGGTGACCATGGCGACGGTGGCATAGCAGATTTCGGCTTCGCGGGCGAGCTTGGCCTCCTGCAGGTTGGTCATGCCGATGACGTCCGCGCCCCAGGAGCGGTAGAGGTTGGACTCTGCCTTGGTGGAGAACTGCGGGCCTTCCATGCAGACGTAAGTTCCGCCGAGCTTGCCGACGACGCCGGCGGTGGCGCAGGCCAGAGCGGCGGTTTGGGCGACGGTGGCGCAGATGGGATCGCCGAAGGCGACGTGGCCGACGATGCCCTCGCCGAAGAAGGTGGAGGCGCGATGGAAGGTGCGATCGATGAACTGGTCAGGGATGACGAAGTCCGTGGGCTTGTGCTCTTCCTTGAGCGAGCCGACGGCGGAGACGGAGAGGATGCGCGAGATGCCGAGTTTCTTGAAGGCGTAAATGTTGGCGCGGAAGTTGAGCTCAGAGGGCAGGATGCGGTGGCCGCGGCCGTGGCGGGCGAGGAAGGCGACCTTGCGGCCTTCAAGCTCGCCGAGGACGAAGGCGTCAGACGGTGCGCCGAAGGGCGTGTCGATTTGCTCTTCGTGAACGTTTGTGAAGCCGGGCATGGAGTAAAGTCCGCTGCCGCCGATGATGCCGATTTCCGCCTGAGCCAAGAATTGCTCCTCTTGCGCGGGCCGTAACGCAGCCTGAACGCGCTGATCTTGTGGCAAACATCTCAGTATAAAGGACTCGATGCGGGGCAGCGGCAGGCGCAGGCTGAGGAAAGACCCGAACCGGCCGCGACTGGCGCCAATGAGGACCGGACACGCGGATGCGACGGCCTCGCGTGGTCTATTTGATGATGACCACGTTCATGCTCCACGGGGTGAGAGTGAGGGAAAGGGGAAGAGTTTGGGCACCGAGATCGGTGTTGGTGGGAGCGGCCCAGACACCGTTTTTGGACTGGTCATACATGCTTTTATCGTAGGTCTCGACAGTGACGTCTGTGGAGGCGGACTGAGAAGAGAGCGTGATTGTGATTGGTTTGCTCGCGGTCTGGTTGAGGTTGAAGAGGAACAGTGCCGTGCCGCCGTTATTGGTTGCAGCGTAGGCGCGGATGTCTGTGGTGTCGCCGGTGACACCGGAAGAAAGCACGAACTCGCCATCCACGGCAATCTGACTGAAGAGCTGAAAGGCGCGAGCGGTGGGAGACAAGGTGCCGATGGGTCCGCCGTAGTTGCAGGCTGAGTTGTTGGATCCGCCCGTGTCGCCAGCCCCGTCGGCAAAGACGTTGTATGCGCCGAAGGTCTGCCAGCCATAGAGCGAAGAACTATCGTTGCCGTTGTTGCCGTTGCAGTTGCCGAAGCCGATCCACCAGGTGGCGCGGGCGACGCCGTCGTTCATCATTTCGCCGAGCGTCTGGCCGGCGTACAAGCCTTGAGTGATCGACCAGCTTTGTTTGCCGGGATCGGAGTAGACCGAGCCCATCTCTCCGATGTAGATGGGCGTATTCGGAGTTCCCCACTTTGTGAGCTCAGCCTTGACGATGTTGATGTCCGTCGTCAATCCCTGGGCCAACTGCTGCACCAGGGCGGTGTCGCTTTCCCCGCCCGGGCCCTGCGGGTAGTAGTGAAGCTCCACAAAGTCGTAAGAACCTTTGGCGTTGGCAAGCACGGTGTTGTCCCAGCCGCCGGTGGTGTTGTCCGCGTCGACAATGACGCCAACCTGCGTGGAAGGGGAGGCTTCCTTTATCAAGTCATAGTAGCCGTTGGCTCCGACTACGGCGGCGGCATAGGTTGCGGGATCATTCGGTTTGGCGTGCAGATCGTACTCCCAGCTTCCATACTCTTCATTGCCGACGGTCATGTGGCTGACGGTGATGCCGTCATTGAGCGCGGCGGTGGCCCACCCGGCCGCCTCGGTGGGATCGCCGCCTGCGTTGCAGGACGAGTTCGAGCCGTAGTTTGCCGTCAAGGCAACATCGTCGCCGGAGGGAATGGCGAAATCATTGACGAAGTTCGCAAAGGTGTCATTGGGATTGGCATAGCCGCCATCGCACAGGGTATTGGTGGACCAGTGATAAAGATCGGAGTCAGATCCGCCGGGCCAGCGGACGGCCTTGATGCCGGCAGTTTGAAAGGCGCTCAAGATCGCGGTTTTGTTGGTGGGAAGGTCGTACCAGACGGCCAGGTTCATTCCGAGAAGTTGGTCAGTGACTTCCGGGCCCATGCTCAACTGGTCGACTGCGACTGCGGTGGTCACGCTGACAGTGACGGACGATGTGCCGGTTGCGGAGTTGTAGGTCGCGGAACTTGTTGAGTCGGGCGCATAGGTGGCGGTCAGAGTGTCAGTCCCGGTGGCAAGGGAACCGGCTGGGATGTTGATGGTGGCGCTGCCGGTGGAAAGCGCGGTTGCGGCGGAGGTGTAGCTCCCGCTTGTCAGTGTCACGGTTCCGGTGGGTGTGGGGTTGCCGTTGCCGCCGCTGACAGCAATTGCGACTGAAAGCGCCTGCGTGGTGGAGATGGCGGACGAAGCCGGAGTGACGGTAACCGTGGGCGTGATCATGACCGGCGCCGTGTAGCCAGCGGTGACGGTTTTGTTGGCGCTCATCGTCACGGTACAGCTGGTGGTGCTGGCGGTGGTGCATCCGGACCAGGAGGAGAAGATGTTGCCGCCGGAGGTTGAGGGAGCTGTGAGGGTGACGGAGGCGCCCGCGTTGTAAGTTCTGGTGAAACTGGTTGAGCCGTTGGCTGCGCCACTGTTGTCGGCCGGAGTGACGGTGACGGCAACACCGCTGGCAGGCGTAGTGGAATCCACCGTGAGGACGTAGGTTGAGGGCGGGGGTGGGTTTGTGGTCCCGCTGCCGCTGCCGCCGCCGCATGCCGAAAGCACCAGACTCAGGCAGGTTCCCAGCCAGAATGCTGAACTGCGTCCCACTTTTGATCCACTCATTTTTTCTGCCTCGATTCTCCAGATCACAAGGGCGTTGCGCTGTTTCAGAATGGCTGTACTGAGAGGTTTGGAGTCTATTGTTTGGGCACGACAAGCAGGGTGATGGACTGCGCGGGGAAGGTGGTGGTGACGGTGCTGCTGGTGCCTGCGCCGGAGGGCGGCGTGACGGTGAGGTCAGGCTGGGAGACGATGGCTGAGAGGTTGGCGTTGCTGTAAAGGTAGACCTTGGCGTTGCCGCTGGGCGTGAAGTTGGCCAGGGTGAGGGTGCTGGTGAGGTCGCCGTAAGTTTTGTTGATGATGACGATGGTGAGCATGTTGTCTGAGGTGCGGAGCGCGCCGTACACGGAGAGCTTGCCCTGATCGGCGCTGGAGGAGGCCAGAGCCTGATTGCCGAAGATGGATTTTGCGCCGTCGTAATTGCGATAAATCTCAAAGGCCATGAGGCCGGGGAGCTGCGTGCTTGGGTCCGGCGCGCCCCAGAGGGTGCCAATGTCGAGGCCCTCGCGGCCGAAGATGCCGAGGATGTCCGCCTGCGCGAGCGCGCCGTTGATGCTCTCCTGGCCGCCCCAGTTGTACTCAGTGATGGCGAGCTTTGTGCCGGGGTAATCGGTGTTGACCCAGTTGCGCATCATGGGAATGAGCTCGGGCGCCTGGAGGGGGACGTTGCAACTGGAGGTGTAGTTGGCGTCCGTCATGTAATTGGGCTGGGGATCGTTGGGATCGGTGTAAGTGGGGTCCCAGAAGACGCGTGTGGAGTTGAGACGGGCCTGCTGCGCGCCGGTGTCGCCGGCGCTGGCAAAGCCGACGGATTGGCCATTGTAAGTGGCGGCGAAGTAAGTGTGGAGGTCGAGGTAGTCGAGCAGGCGCATGCCGTGCTGGGTTTCGGCGGCCTTGAACTGCTGGAGGTAGTACTCGATGAAGGGAATGCCGCCGTGGGCATTGCGATCAACGGGATTGGACCAGGGCTGCCAGCATGGCGAGCCGTTGCCCCAGCCGTTTTCGATGTCCTTCTTGGAGTAGAAGTAGTTCCACCAGTAGTCGACGACGGGCCCGCTGACCTGGGCGGTGGGGTCAGCGGTCTTGATGGCGAGCGCGGTGGCGATGCCGTTGTTGGTTACCTCATCGTAAGTGGACGGCGAGGGATGGACGTCGCGGTGCACGGCGTCCCACCAGGCGGGCTCGTTGTCGAGGTCGTAGATGGCGACGCCGCCGTTGGCCGCGGTGCCGAATTTGCCGACGAGATAGCTGACCCACTGGCCGGCCCAGGCGGAGGTGACGGCGGTGCTGGTGTCAGTGGCGGCAACGCCGGTGATGTTGCATCCTTTGGCGTTGGAGCAGCCGCTGACGCCCTGGGGGTAGAGGCCATCGCCACATGCGCCACCGTAAGGATCGAAGGCGACCTGGTTGGGGTAAGTGGTTTTGGGGAAGCTGCAGGAGGCGCCGTCTTTGGCAACCCAGCCGAGAACGGGAACGGTGCCGAGGGTTTTTGCGCCGATGGCCTGGTCGGCGAGGACCTGCTGGTTGAATTGGCCGGTGTCCTGCTGACCGGTGCTTCCGACGTGGTTCTCAAAGTACCAGTCGCTGGCGGAGCTGGTGACGTCGAGCTTGTAGTTGTAGCGGGAGGTGGCGTCGCCGCCCCAGCGGTCGATGGTGATGTTGGCGTCCGCGGCGGCGGTGCTGGCGAGCTGGAAGGCGTTCATGCCGTAGATGAGCGGATCAATGGCGTGGGTGATGTTGCCGGCATCGACGGTGAGAGACGGGCCGGTGGATGCTGCGGGCGCGGAGAGAGTGACGGTGACACTGCCGGAGACGGTGGAGTCCTGATTGCTGGTGGCGGTGACAACGACGGAAGCGGGCGCGGGAAAGGGCGTGGTGTAAAGGCCGCTGGAGGAGATGTCACCGGGGCTGAGGGCGCTGCCGTTGGCGGCAGCGACGGACCAGGTGACGGAGTTGTCAGTGACGGCGGGGCCGGCGACGGCGGCGGAGAACTGGAGTGTTGCGCCGATGGTGGCCGAGGCGGGATTGGGCGTGACGGCGACCCCGGTGACGGCGGGCGTTGTGTAATTGGCGGTGATGGTGGTGTTGGCGGAAAGAGTGACGGAGCAGGTGGTGGTGCTGGCCGATGTGCAGCTGGACCAGGAGGAGAATTTGTTGCCGCCGGCGGTGGCGGGTGCGGTGAGCGTGATGCCGGTGCCGGAGTTATAGGTGCGGGTGAAGCTGGTGGAGCCGGAGCCGGCGCTGTTGTTGTCTGCCGGAGCGACGGTGATGGCGACACCGCTGGCAGGCGTTGTGGAGTTTACCGTGAGGACATAGGTTGTGGGCGGGGGCGGATTGTTGCCGACAGTGCTGCCGCCGCCGCAACCGGCGAGGAAGAGGGTTGAGGCTGCTGTGAAGACAAGAAGAGATTGCGCCGCCTGCTGCCACCCAAAGTGTTTCACGCCGAGCTCCCGGGCTTTCAAGTCCCTGCCAGCGTGAAATCGGCTGGTCTCCGCTTGAAAACCGTTTTAGCGGAGCCATGGTAGCACGGCGAAAGTGCGGGTTGGAAGCGTATTCAGGCGGTGGTGGCGAGGGCAGCGTTTCCAAGCGGGACGGGGACCGCGCGCTCGCGGAGGGCCCAGCCGGCAAGGAGCACGCTGGGAGCCTGCGCGGCGGGCGCGGAGCCGAGGTTGGCGAGCGTGGTGTGGTGGATTTGCTGATCAGGTTGCGCGGCGCGGGAGACGAGAGCGCAGGGGAGATCGGGCGGGAGACCTTCCTGCAGCCACTGAAGGGCGAGAAGGGTGAGGTCGCGTCCGGGCATGTAAACGACGCGGGTGAGGTCTTCCTTTTCAGGCAGCGGCGCCTGGTTGTGGGACTGGGCGTGGTGGCCGGTGGAGAAGAGGACGTTGGAGGCGGCGGAGCGGCTGGTGAGCGAAACGCCGACCGCTGCGGCGGCGGCGAAGGCGGCGGAGATGCCGGGGACGACTTCGAACGGGACTTCAGCCTGAGTGAGGGCCGTCATTTCTTCGGCGGCGCGGCCGAAGAGGAGCGGATCGCCGCTCTTGAGGCGGACGACGGAGCGGCCGGCGCGGACGTGGGCGATGAGGAGAGTGTTGATTTCTTCCTGCGTGACGGTTTTTGTGCCGCAGCGCTTGCCGACGTTGACGATTTCCGCCGCGGGCGGGGCGAGGCGCAGGATGGCGTCGGGAACGAGATCGTCATGGAGGACGACCTGCGCGGACTGGAGGAGGCAAAGGGCTTTGACGGTGAGCAGGTCGGGGTCGCCGGGTCCTGCGCCGACGAGGAATGCCTTTGCGGACGCGGGATCCGGATTGGGGGAGGGATCAGAAGCGGCGAGCGGTGCGCGGGCAACGCGGCGCGTGGGGCAGGTTGCGGAGTCGCAGAGCGGCAGTTGGGCGAGCTGGTGAAGGAGTTCCTTGCGTTCTTCGCCGCGCGGATGGGTTTCGAGGACTTCGCGGCGGAGTTCGCCGAGCTGCGCGAGCCATGGGCCGAGGTCGGCGGAGAGCTGGGAGTCGATTTCGCGGCGGAGTCGCTGGGCCAGAGCGGGGCTTTCGCCGGAGGTGGAGATGGCGATTTGCAGGCTGCCGCGGCGGACGACCGAGCCGAAGAAGAAGTCGCAGTTGGGGATGTCGTCGACGCTGTTCGAGAGGATGTTGCGCTCGAGGGCGGCCTGATAGACAGCGGCATTGATCTGGGGATCGTCGGTTGCGGCGATGGCGATGAAGATGCCGTCGAGGTCAGAGGGCTGGAAGGCGCGGGGAATCCATTCGAGGCGGCCTTCGGCGGCGAGGGCAAGGATTTCCGGGCGGGCGTGCGGCGCGACGACGCGAAGAAGGACGCCGGTGGGCAGCAGGCTGGAGATTTTGTCGAGCGCGACGGCGCCGGCGCCGACGAGGAGACCGCGGCGGCCGGAGAGGTTGACGAAGATGGGTAGAAGATTCATGCGGTCATCCTTAATCGGCGACGCCGTGGGGGACGCGGCCGGTGGGCAGGTCGCGCTCGACGGCATCGAGGTCCTCGCCGGCGAGGTGGGCGCGGAGCTCGTCGTTGGAGTGGCGGCCGAACCACGCGCGGAGGTTCTCCTGCGGTTGACGGCTGGCCATGTATTGGTGAAGGAGGCGCTCGATGGCTTCTGGCACCAGCGGCGCGGGGCAGCGGTAGCCGACGGGGCGGGCGATGGCGGCGGTTTGGCCGACGGAGCCGCCGAGGCAGAAGTAGTAGGCGTCCATCATTTTGCCATCGTGCTTGATTTTTTTGCCTTCAATGCCGATGTCGGCGATCCAGTGCTGGCCGCAGCCGTTGGGGCAGCCGGTGACGTGGAGGCGGAGCTGCTGATCGAATTGAGGGACGCGCTCTTCGAGCTCGTCGACGAGCCAGCGGGTGAAGCCCTTGGTCTCAGTGATGGCGAGCTTGCAGAATTCAGTGCCGGTGCAGGCGACAGCGCCGCGCCAGAAGGACGAGCCCTCGACGCGGAGTCCGATGTTGCCGAGTTCGCGGGTCAGGTCGGCGGTTTTGTCCGCGGGAACGTCGATGAAGATGAGGTTCTGGCCGACGGTGGCGCGAAGATTGCCGCTGCCGAAGCGGTCGGCGAGGTCGGCGGCCTGCTGGAGCTGCTCGCCGGTGAGGCGGCCGCGAAGGACCGATGCGCCGACGTAGCAGAGGCCGGGCTGGCGCTGGGGATGAATGCCGACGTGGTCGCGCAGAGTGTCGTCGGGCACCTTTTCGGGCACGCCGGGATGCAACTTGAAATCGAGGCGCGACTGAAGCTCGGCGAGGAAGGAGTCAGCGGTCCAGCCTTCGCGCATGAAGAGGTACTTCATGCGCGCGCGGTCGCGACTTTCGCGGAGGACCTGCTGGTCGCGGAAGATTTCAGTGACGCCGCGAACGGCGGCAAGGGCCTGGTGGGGCAGGAGGAAGGTGTTCAGGCGGACGGCGAGATGCGGCTCATTGGAAAGACCGCCGCCGACGCGGAGCGAATAGCCGACCCGGCCTTCGTGCACGACGGGAGTGAGCGCAATGTCGTTGATCTCCGGGTAGCAGCACCAGGAAGGGCAGCCGGTGACGGCGATTTTGAATTTGCGCGGGAGGTTGAAGAAGTCGGCGTTGGCGATGAGGTCGCGCGCGATTTCGATGGCGAGCGGAGAGGAATCGATGAGCTCGTCTGCGGCGACGCCGGCAAGAGGGCAGCCGGTGACGTTGCGTACGACATCCCCGCATGCGCCTTTGGGCGAAAGGCCGATGGCGTCGAGCGCGTCGACGACCTCAGGCAGCGACTCGATGGTGAGCCAGTGGATCTGGATGTTCTGGCGGACGGTGATGTCGGCAAGATTGCGCGCGTGGGTGCGGGTGAGGCCGCCGATGGCGCGGAGCTGCGAGGAGGTGAGGATGCCATTGGGAATGCCGATGCGCATCATGAAGTAGTCAGTGACGATGCCTTCGCCGCCCTTGCCGCCGACCGCGCCGACGCCGTCGCCCTGGGTGTAAATGCCCCACCACTTGAAGTAGGTGGAGGCCCAGTCAGGCAGGACGCTCGCGCGGCCCTGGCGCGCGAATTCGCGGACCTCGTCGAAGGCCTGCCAGGGGTTCTTTTCGCGCTTGAGGCGTTCGGCCTTCTGGGCTTTGGTTTCCTTTACTGCGTTTTGGGGAGGAGTGGCTTGATTCATGACGGTCCTTTTTGGGAGGAGGCGCTGGCTTGCGACTGAGAATGAAAAACCCGCGGCAGCGGAGGCTGCATCGCGGGCAATCAAGAAACCGAGGACGTACGGATGGAAACTTTAAACCCAGGTCACCTGTGCGCGCGAAGCGGCATACAACGGCGACAACAGAGGCAACCGGTCATGGAGAGATGATCGCAGGTGAGAGGCGAAAATGCAACTGGAATGCGGCGTGGCCGGTGAGGAGAGAAGCATGAGGGAATTGTGATCATGCTTGATTTGAGCGGGATGCGCGCGCACGGCTGAAGGATGGAGGCGGAAAGAAAAGGGCCGCCGCGCCCGGAAATGCGACGCGGCGGCTCTTGATTGCCCCTGCGGGGGCAAGCTAGTTGTTATTGCCGTTGCTGGGAGCTTCGTCCGGATGCAGGACGCGATAGGTGGTGCCGTTCTTGGACCAGATGAGGACGAGGATGTCCTTTCCGGGAGGAATGGCCTGCACCTGGTTGACGAAGCTGTCGGCGTCGGCGACGGGGTGGCGGTTGACCTCGGTGATGACTTCTCCGGGTGCGAGGCCGGCGTTGTCCGCGGGGCTGGCGGGGCGGACGCTTTGAATGGCCGCGCCATGGATATCGTCCGGCACGCTGAGCTGCGAGCGGATTTCGGGCGTGAGGTTGGCGACGGTGAGGCCGAGGCGGTCGCGCTTGCCAGAGCCGGAGCCGCTTTCGGCCACTTCGCCGGCACCGTGATACTCGCCGACCGTGACCGGGATGGTGATGGGTTTACCGTTGCGGATAATGCCCAGTTTGATGTGGGTTCCGGGCGGCAGGGAGGTGACGGCAACCTGGAGCGCGCTGCCGTCGACGACCTTGCGGCCGTCGATTTCGCGCAGCACGTCACCGCTCTTGAGTCCGGCGCGGCTGGCGGGCGAATCGGGCGAAACCTGGCTGACGATGGCTCCGGTAGAGTCAGGCAGGTTGAAGAAGCTCGAGTTGTCGGGCGTGACGTCATTCATGCTGATGCCAAGGTAGCCGTGGTGGACCGTGCCGTACTTGATGATGTCGTTGGCCGAAGCCTGGGCGATTTGCGAGGGAATGGCGAAGCCCGCTCCGGCGAAGGAGCCGCTGTTGGTGATGATGAAGGTGTTGATGCCGATGAGCTCGCCGTGCGCATCGACGAGCGGGCCGCCGGAGTTGCCGGGGTTGATGGCGGCGTCGGTCTGGATGTAGTCACCGGGCTTGCGGCGGTCCTTTGAAAAGAGGTTAGGGCGGTTGAGGGCGCTGACGATACCGCGGGTGACGGAGAAAGGAAAGTTGCCGAAGGGGCTGCCGAAGGCAAGCACGGTCTGTCCGGGATTGAGCCGGGTGGAGTCGCCCCAGGGGATGGTGGTGAGGCCGTGCGCGTCAATCTTGATGACGGCCAGGTCATTGAGCTTGTCAACGCCGATGAGCTTGGCGGGGAAGCTGCGGCGGTCGTGAAGGGTGACGTGAATCTGGACTGCGCCATGGACGACGTGGTCGTTGGTGAGGATGTAGCCGTCAGGCGAGATGATGACGCCGCTGCCGATACCGTATTCGTACTGGGGCTGTTGCTGCTGCTGCTGGGGCAGGCCGTTGCCGAAGAACCAGCGGAACTCAGGAGGAATGTTCTGGGGCATTTGGGAGTGCTGCTGCTGCTCATCCGCGCCGGGCCGCGAGGTGACGGCCACATTGACGACGGCGGGAGTGACGCGCGCGGTGAGAGCCTCGGTGGCGTTGTCGAGCGCAACGAGAGCGGAGACCTGGCTGTCACTGAGCGGCCCACTTGCGGCGGAGGAGCTGGTGGCGGCTTGCGCGGTGGCGTGGCCAAAGAGCAGCGCAAGGCACAGGCAGATGGAAGCGGCGAGGCCAGCGGGGAGTGCGAAGCGCCGGACCTTTGCGACTAATGAATTAGTTGATTGGATCATGATGCCCTCTCACAGTGAGTTGAATGGAAACGGTTTAGAGCTGGAGCACCAGCCAGCTCTCGCGCATGGGCAGCACGGGAGCGTTGGCGGGCGCAGAGGAAACGGGGATGATGCGGAAGATGACCCGCGTGACGGTAAAACGAGTGGTGAAATGATGAACTGTGCCGGAATCGAGGACCTTGTCAGAGCGCTCGGCGGAGGCCTGGGCGCTGCCGGCAGAGGATGTGGTGTTGAGCGATTCGGTCTGGACCTGCTGCCAGGTGGTGAAGACGATCCACTCCTGCGCGGGCGCGGGTGCGGACACGGGCGCGAGTGCTTGACCGGCAGGGGCGCGGGCGGAGGAGGCAGAGGCGTTGGAGGCCTGAAGCTGCGGCGAGAGGTCGGAACGGGTGGAGACCAACTCGGCCGACGAGGCGGAATGGAGGATGTCGTCCGGCTGGAGCGCGGCAAGCAGCGCAGGGGAGGGCTGGACGTGGGTTAGCTTGTGGGAAACCGCGACGCGGCGTGCGTAGGCCGGGCGACGGGCAACGGAAGTGGGCGGCAGGACCTGCGCAAGAGCGGCGGAGGACAGGTTGTTGCGGGTTGCGAGAGTTGGAGCGGCCATTGCCTGCGCGGCGGCGGGGCGCTCCGGCACGAACGCGACGAGCTGCGGGCAGCGTGCGAGCTCAACCGAGCCGCAGAGAAGGCCGCAGCCGAGGACGGCGAGAAGCGCGCGGGTGGCCACGGGGTTGAGCGCGTGCTTGCGGACGAGGAGGCTGTGCACGCGGCGGGCGAGCTCAGACCGTCGCTGCCATGCGCCGAGGGAGAGCGCTTCAGTCTGGCGCTGAAGGCCGCGCTCGGCCAGGCTGGCGAGGCAGGCGGCATAGGCACGCGGGGCGCGAGTGATGCGGACGACGCCCTCGTCGCATGCCATTTCGCGCTCGCAGCAGAGGCGGCGCTCCATGAACCAGAGCGCGGGGTTGAGCGGGAAGAGGACGAGGCAGAGCTTCTGGAGGAGGTTGGTCCAGTCGTCGCGGCGGCGGAGGTGCTCGGACTCGTGGAGGACGATCTGGCGGAGCTCGCCGGGTGTGAGGCGGCTTAGGAGCCAGCCGGGAATGAGGATGCGCGGCGCGAGGAAGCCGATGACGGAAGGGCGATCAAGCTGCGTGGTTGTGCAGAGTTGCGGTGCGCGGCGGCCGTCGACAGTGGGAAGACAAGCGAGGCGCGGGTCGTCAGCCGGGATTGGCGCGGCGGAGCGCCAGAGGTGGCGGAGATGGAACGAGTGGGTGAGGAGATCGACGGCGCGCCAGAGGGATGCAGCGGCCCAAAGCACGGCGAGGCCGAGGCTCCAGTTGAGGCCGAGCTGAAGCCATGCGGAAGGGGCGGATGCAGAAGCGGCGGGTGCTGCTGCGGCGGCGGTTGAGGCGGCCGCGCGCGCGAGCGTCGGCAGGAAGGGGAGGCTGACGAGAGCGGCGAATCCGGCGGCCCAGAGGGTGAATCGATGGGCTGCGGAGAGGCGCGGCGCGACACGCAGGGCGAGGGCGAGAGCTGCGGCGAGAGCGAGTCCCTGCCAGAGGCCGGCGATCACGACGGGCGCGAGCGACGCGGAGAGCGCGCGGAAGGCCTGCGGCGCGGCAAGAAGAGAAGGGAGGGTTGCGTCAAAGTACATGAGCTATGCGTCCTCCGTTTGTTTGAGCTCGTGGTCTTTGGCTCCGGCCAGGTTGGGAGCGGCGCTGGTTGTTGCGTCGGGCGCGGCGCGGCGGATGGCCACGCGAAGACGATCGAGCTCTTCGGGCGGAACGTCCTCGTCGCCGAGGAGCGAGAGAAGAAGGCGCTCTCGGGAGTTGCCGAAGAAGCGGCTGAGGACGTGGCGGACCTCAGAGCGGCCGGCTTCATGCTCGGCAACTGCGGGCGTATAGAGGAAGGCGCGGCCCTCCTGGCGATGGGTGACGTAGCCCTTCTGCTCGAGGATGCGGATGGTGGTGAGGACGGAGTTGTAGGCGAGGGTTTCGCCTTCGGGCATGGCCGCGACGAGGTCCGTGACGGCGGATTCCCCTTGCCGCCAGAGGATCTTCATCAATCTCAACTCGGCTTCAGTGAGCGTGTTGGACTTTTTGGGCGGCATGGCGGACCTTGTGATTCGAGCGGTGGAGCGTTTCTTGCGCGCATCCGTTGCTTCCAAAGGGATGGACGAGCAACTAAAGGATTAGTTAGCACGATACAGGAGGAAATTGGGAGGGACTGTGGAAAAGCAGGGAAAAGGTGGGTGGAAAAGGGTCAAAGCTGGGCTCGCGAGCGGGGTCAGGCGCGGTGGAGCGTGGTTTGGCGCTGCTGGGAGGGCTGGAGGAGCTGGAGGGTGATTCCGAAGGCGGGGAAGAGGAAGGCGACGGAGCCGACAACCCACATGAGGACTGCGCCGAGGACCTGGTCGGGCAGGGGGGCGATGTGGAAGGGGTTGGGGTGGGTGACGTAATAGGTGTAAACGGGGCGGTTGCAGAAGGCGAGGAATGCGGAGAGGGCGGTGTTGACGCCGTCGGCAGTGACGAGGAAGAGAAGGATGGACCAGTCATGCCGGCGGGGCGAGGCGGGCCAGGGGCGGATGAGGCACCACCAGAAGAGGAGCGAGCCGATGAGGAAGCAGAGGTGCTCGATGTCGTGGACGGTCTCGTTTTCGAGGGCGTAGTCGTAAGCGGCGGGAACATGCCAGGCGAGAAGAGCGATGTTCATGGCGAGCCAGGCGACGACGGGGCGAACGAGCCAGTGAAAAAAGCGGCGCAGCCAGCGCAAACGGAGCAGCGGGCCGGCGACGCCCTTGCGCAGGAATTTGGGAAGGCCGCGCAGGAGCGGGACGACGGGCTGGCCGAGGAGGACGAGCGGCGGAACGACGGACATGAGGATGAGGTGCTCGACCATGTGGGCGCTGAGGAGCACGTCGGCGAAGGCGTCCATGGGCGAGCCGATGGCCAGCCACAGGCTGCCCATTCCCGTAAGGAAGCATGCGAGACGCGTTAAGTCAAACTGGCGGGGGCGAGTGCGGCGGAGGGCGAGCCATCCACGCACGTAGACGATGCAGGTGAGCAGGGTGAGGGTGGTGAGCGGGACCGGGAGGGTCCATTGGTTGAGGACGGATTGGACGGCGGGCGACATGAGTCTACTGCGAGGCCACGGGCGCGACGGGTACGCGCATTGCGCCGGAAGCGGCGAGCTTGCGCGATTCGTCGATGGCAGGGGTGAGGTGGTTTCCGCGCAGCGTCATGAGAAAGCTGACGAGGGCGTGGGTTTCCGCCGGGCTGAGGGCGTTGCCGTAAGCGGGCATGTTGCCGCCGCCCTGCAGGACCTGGCGAATGAGCTGGTCCTCGGTCATGCGGGAGGCGACGGCGTCGAGCGCCGGGCCGCGCTGGCCGCCGACTCCGTTGAGGGAGTGGCAGTCGCGGCATTGCTTGTTCTGGAGGACGAGCGCGCCTTCACGTTCGAGCGGGCTGCGGCCTTGGAGGTATTGCACGGGCACGGCTGCGCCGGACCAGGCGTCCATGACGGGGCTCCATGGGGTTTGAGTGCCGAGCTGGGTGAGGATGCCGAGGGCGACGGCGATGACCGAGAGCATGAGGACGGCGACGGGGCGGCGGGACCAGTGCTTTTCGCCTTCACCAGCAACGAGCGGGAGCAGAAGCATGGCGCCGATGATGATGACGGGCGCGATGAAGAGGACCGAGGTTTCCATGTACGGCGGCAGATAAGCGAGGACGGCGAAGATCCAGAGGAAGGCGATGTCAGGCTTGGGGGCGGTCTGAATGATGGTGGGATCGGGCGGGCCGGTGGGGCCGAAGGGGCCCAGCAGCAGGGCGCAGGCGATGACGGCGAGGAGGATGGCCGCGGCGAAGACGGCGTCCTTCCAGGCCGCGTCGGGGACGAAGGGAACGCCGTTCCTGGAGACTTCTTCGTGATATTCGCGGTCGTAGGTGGCCTTGCGGACGACGCGGCCGGGCATGGGCCACTCATTGATGCCGAGGCGAAGGACCATGAGGAGATGAAGGCCGACCAGAGCGATGAGCATGCCGGGAATGATGAAGACGTGAAGGTCAAAGAAGCGCGCGAGCGTGGGGCCGCCGATGATGGGTCCGCCGAGAAGGAGATGAACCAGATGGCCGCCGATGAAGGGAACGCGGCTGACGATGGATGCGCCAATGCCGAGGCCCCAGTAGGCGTCCTGATCAAAGCGGAGGACCTGGCCGGTGAAGGCCATGCCGAGGGTGAGCAGGAGGAGGAAGACGCCGACGATCCAGGTGAGCTCGCGCGGATATTTGTATGCGCCGAAGGTGAAGACCTGCGCGAGATGGATGAGGACGATGGCGATCATGAAGTCCGAGCCCCAGCCGTGAAGGGCGCGGATGAACCAGCCGAGAGTTACGTTGTGGTTGAGGAACTGGAGGCTGGCCCATGCGCCGCCGGCCGAAGGCGTGTAGACGAGGGCGAGGAGGATGCCGGTGACGACCTGGAGGACGAGCAGGACGGTGGCGGCGCTGCCGAAGACATACCACCAGCTTGCGCTGCTGGCGGGGATGGGATGCTCGGCGGCTTCAATGGCGGGCGCGCCCAGCCCGAGGCGCTGCTCGAACCAGGCGTAGGTCTTGCCGGCGAGGGAGTTGGGAGGAAACTTCAGGCTGGCCATTCGCTGGACCTCGCGGAGAGCGCGGCATCCTGCGCGGATGCGGCGGGGGGCTGGGGTTCGATTTGAATGAGTGACTTCTTCTGGTTGCAAGCCTCGTTGGAGAGCGTGGGCATGGTGCCGGCCTGAATGAGGAGATGATCGCCGGCGAGGGTGTAGGGATACTGGAAGAGGCCGCGCTCGGGTGGGCCGGAGGCACGCGAGCCGTCGGCGTAGTAGGCTCCGCCATGGCAAGGGCAAAGGAACAGTTGGGACTGGGCGAACCAGCGGACGGGGCAGCCGAGGTGGGCGCAGTTGATGGCGAAGACCTGGAACTGCTTGCCCTGGACGTGGCGGACCCAGCAGGCGACGTTTCCGGTTTCGCCGTCGGACGCGGTGGTGTAGGGATTGCGGAAGTCGGCGAGGCGGGTTTGGCCTTCGGGGAAGTGGTCGATGGGGCCGAGCGAGACCCAGGAGCGATAGGAAGAGCCCTTTTTGAGCGCGGGGCCGAAGATGTAGCCGAGGATGGGCACGGCAAGGACAGCTCCGACAGCGCCATTGAGAACGAGCGAGAGCTTGAAGAGGAAGGCGCGGCGCGAATGCAGGGCGGATTGCGCGGACGCGGAGGTTTCTTCAGGCTGCGGGGCGGCGATGGGGTCGTGAGGGGCGCTCATGGCTTCTCCTTTGCTGGAGAGTGCGGTGTTGGAGAGTGGAGCTTGGAGGCCGTGGATGTGGAGGCGGACTGCGAACCTGCGGCGGGTGCGACAGCGGTCTGGCGATGGCCGGCGACCCAGGCGACGACGTCTGAGATTTCCTGGGGCGAGAGCGGGTGCGCGCCGGGTCCGGTGAGATAGCCGCGCCAGTCGGGGATGTGCTGATTTGCGTGGCCGGCGAGGACGAAGCTGCGGATGCCCTGGTCGCTGACGAGGGCGAGGAAAGATGGGTTGACGATGGAGCCGTGGCCGGTGTCCGGGTTGGCAGGATGTCCGGGTGACGTGGAGTGGAGGCCGGCGCCGTCGTCGCCGTGGCAGCGGGCGCAGGCGGCGAGGAAGACTTTCTGCCCGGCCTCGGGATTTCCGGGGGCCGTGGCCGCATACGGCGGTAGAGCGACGGAGGCGAAGTCGGCGGGGCGGCCCCAGGTCTTCAGCATGCCCTGCACGATGGCGTCGACTTGCTGATCGGTGAGCATGCCGCCGGCGCTGCGGGCGAAGGGCGGCATGAGCGTGGAGGGCACGCCATTGGCGGTGACCTTGCGGAGGTTGTCAGGGCCGGCGACAGCGAGATAGGCGGGGTTGTTGAGCGCAAGGGCCGCGCCGTTGAGGCCATTTTCGCCGTGGCAGCCGGAGCAGCTTTCCTTATAGAGGGTGGGGAAGTCGAGGACGGCGTCAGGGCGCGGGATTTCCGGGCCGGGCTTGGGGTAGCCGGGCATGGATTTGCATCCGGAGACGGCGAGGGCCGCCGCAGCGAGAGCCACGATGGCGAGGGCCGAGATGGGGACGCTGGGGACGGGCAGAGGCGGGCGGGTGATGCTCATTGCGGGTCCTCCGTTTTGGAGGAGGATGGAGAGGACTGTTCGTCGAAAGCGTCGACGCCGCCATGGAGGCCGGCGCGGACGGCGAAGGGCAGCGACTGGAACTGCGGCGTGCGGACCTTGGCCTGGAGGTTGACGACGAAACCGCAGACAAGGCCGAAGGCGATTTGCGAAGGGATGAACCAGTACCAGTCGATGCGCTGGTTGAGGATGGGGCTGACGATGTTGAGGGTGGAGGCGAGCAAGCCGGTCCAGAGCAGGGGCGCGAGGAAGCCCGCGGTGAGGATGGGCCACCTGGGGAACATGGGCAGCATGGCGCCGTAGAGCAAACCGACGAGCAGCGAGGCGACGGTGTGGATGGCGAGCGCCGCGAGCAGGCCGCGGAGATGAAACTGGGCGAGGAAGGCGTTGCTTTGATGCGCCCAGCCGATGAAGCCGCCGGCTGCCATGAGGTTCATGGCGTACCAGAGGCTGTGGTATTTGATGAGGCTGAAGGCGGTGGCGGGAACGACCATGGCGATGCCGCCGGCGACACCGCCCTTGAGCCCGGTGGTGATCTGGAAGGTCTCGACGGGGATCATCTTGCGGTGCATGGGGCCGGCGGGGAGGCGCTCAATGGATTTGCGGGCGCTTTCAATGACGACGGGCTCCTCGACGGCTTCGACCATCACGTGGGCCTCCACGGGCAGGACGGCGCGGAACCAGCCGACGCTGCCGGCGACGGTCATGACCAGGCCGAGGAGGCTGAGGTAGCCGCTGGTGACCATGCCGGTGACGATGAGCGTGAGTCCGAGGGCCAGGACGATGGGCCAGGCCGTGGAGGACGGCATGTGGACCAGGGGATGGCCGGACTCGCTTTTGTGCTCCATTGCGTACCTCTGAAAATGCGTTAGCGGCCGAGAACATAGACGACGGTGAAGACGACGACCCAGACGGCGTCGACGAAATGCCAGTAGAGCGAGAGGACCTCGAGGCGCTCGGCGTGGTGTTGGGTGAGCTTGCCGCGGAGCGCGAAGAGGAGAGTGAGACTGAGCATGAGCAGGCCGATGAGAACGTGGAAGGCGTGCAGGCCGACGAGGGAATAAAAGGTGGTGCCGAAGAGATTGGTGCGGATGGTGAGGCCGTCGTGGACGATGAGCTTGTACCACTCGAGGGCGGTGAAGACGATGAAGATGCCGCCGAGAAGGATGGTGGCGGCGAGCCACCAGGCCGAGCGGGAGACCTTGCCGAGGCGCAGTTCGTGGACGGAGAAGTGGACGGTGATGCTGCTGGAGAGCAGGCAGACGGTGGCGACGATGGGCAGGTCAAGCACCTGGCGCGGGGTGGGACCGGTGAGGCTTTTGCCGGTGTAGTAGATATAGGCCACGACGAAGATGATGAAGATGGCGGACTCGGCGGCGATGAGGCAGGCCATGCCGACGACGCCGCGCGAGGGCTGCGTCCACTCTTCGGCTGGCTGGTGCGGGATTGCGACGGCGGAACTCATCTGCGTGCTCCTGAACGGAAGGGCTTATTCATAATTGGTGTCGGGGTCCTCGGGATGTTTCAGGTCCCAGAGGGGCCGGCGGCTTTCGACCGTGGGTTCGGTGGCGAAGTTGTAGCTGGGCGGCGGCGAGGTGACGGACCACTCGAGGGTCCATGCATCCCACGGATCAGGCCCGGCGATGTCGCCTTTGAAGTAAGAACGGACGAGGTTGTAGACGAAGAGCAGCGTGGCGATGGCCTGGAGGAAGGCGCCGCTGGAGACAATCAGGTTCCAGATGGCCCAGCCGCGGTCGGCCTCATAGGTATAAATGCGGCGGGGCATGCCGAGCAGGCCGGGGATGTGCATGAAGTCGAAGGTGAGATGGAAGCCGATGAGGAAGAGCCAGAAGTGCCACTTGCCGAGCTTTTCACTGAGCATGCGGCCGGTCATCTTGGGGTACCAGTAGTAGAAAGCCGAGAAGATCATGAAGAGGATTGCTCCGACCAGGACGTAATGGAAGTGGGCAACGACGAAGTAGGAGTTGCCGAGCTGCCAGTCAAACGGCGAGGCGGAGAGCATGATGCCGGTGAGGCCGGCGATGAGGAACTGGAAGAGGAAGGCGATGGCGAAGAGCATGGGCGTGGCGAAGTGGATGTTGCCGCCCCACAAGGTTGCAAGCCAGTTGAAGATTTTGATGCCGGTAGGCACGGCGATGACCATGGTGGAAAAGGTGAAGAAGGCGTTGGCGCCGGGGCCGAGGCCGACGGTGAACATGTGGTGGGCCCAGACGCCGAGCGAGATGAAGCCGATGGCGACGGTGGCCGCGACCATGGCGGGATAACCGAAGATGGCCTTGCGCGAGAAGACGGGGATGATTTCATTGGCGAAGGCGAAGGCGGGCAGGACGAGGATGTAGACCTCGGGATGGCCGAAGATCCAGAAGAAGTGCATCCACAGAACGGCGGAGCCGCCGGCCTGCGTGTCAAAGAAGTGCCCGCCGAGGTAGCGGTCGATGAGCAGCATGATCTGCGCGGCGGTGAGCGGGCTTATGGCGACGAAGGCGATGCAGCTTGTGACTAGATAAAGCCAGACGAGCAGCGGCAGGCGGCTGAGCTTCATGCCCTTGCAGCGCATGCAAAGGGTGGTGGCGACGATGTTGAGCGAGGTGCCGAGCGAGCCGATGCCGCTGAGCAGGATGCTGAGGGTCCAGTAATCCGTGCTGTGGCCGGGCGAAAAGACGCGCGCGGTGAGCGGCGCGTAGGCGAACCACCCGACGTCGGGCGCGGTGCCTGCGCCGTAAAGGCCGCTGCCGGCAAAGTAACTGAAGTAGAGCAGGAAGCCGGCGAAGGCGGAGATCCAGAAGCTGAAGGCGTTGAGGCGCGGAAAGGCCATGTCGCGCGCGCCGATCATGAGGGGGACAAGATAATTGCCGAAGCCGAAGAGGATGGGCATGCCGACAAAGAAGACCATGGTGGTGCCGTGCATGGTGAAGAGGCGGTTGAAGGTCTCAGGCGCGACGAAGTGATTGTTGGGTACGGCGAGCTGGATGCGCATGAGCAGGGCCTCAACGCCGGCGACGACGAGGAAGAGCAGCGCATAAACGATGTACATGATGCCGATCTTCTTGTGATCGACGGTGGTCACCCATTCCGTGACCAGAGCGAAGAAGCCGCCGGGAGCCGAGGCTTGGCCGGGAAGTGCAGGCGCCGAAGTTTGCGTAGCCATGGTTTCCTCCTCCGCAAGCGATTAACGGAGCGACAGAAGATACTTGGTGACGGCGTTCAGATCGTGATCGTTGAGATGCATGGGTGGCATGAGCGCGCCGGGCTTGAAGTTTGCGGGGTTATCGACGAAGAGGCGCAGGTTGTTTGGCGTGAGGGGCACGGAGCCTGAGGCGATGGTGTCGCGGCTGGCAAGGTGCGTAAGGTCAGGGCCGAAGATGCCGTGGGCGGCCGTTCCCTGGATGGTGTGGCAGTCGATGCAGGCGTTGTGGAAGAAGACCTGGCGGCCCTCGGCGACGGCTGGATCGATGACGGCCGGGCTTCTTTGGTGGGCAACCCAGGCGGCGAACTGCGCGGGCGTATCGGCGTAGACGCGGATGAGCATTTTGGCGTGCTCGACACCGCAATATTGCGCGCACTGGCCCAGATAGATGCCGGGCTTTTCCGGGTCGATCCACATGATGTTGACCTTGTTTGGCAGGACGTCCATTTTGCCGGCGAGTGAGGGGACCCAGAAGCTGTGGTCGGTGTCGGCCGACTCCATGGTGAGGTAAGTGGGCGTGGGATGGGCGGGATCGCTGACGGGGACGTGGAGCTCGTTGGCGGTGACGATGCCCAGCTTGGGATAGCGGAACTCCCACCAGAATTGATGGCCGATGACGGTGACGTCGAGGGCGTCCTTGGGCCGGGGCGCGTGCTCAGTGAGGAAGATGACGCGCGTGGTGGTGAGGAAGAGCACGACGATGATGATGACGGGAATGACGGTCCAGGAGAGCTCGACCTGATTGCTGCCGTAAATTTGCGGCGGTTCGCGGTCGGAGTCGTGGGGGCGGTGACGGAAGCGGATGATGGCGTAAAGGAGCAGACCGGCAACGACGAGAAAAACGCTGCCGCAGATGGCCAGGACGAACAGGGAGAGGCCGAAGATGGACTGCGCGGGCGTGGCCTCCGGCGCGAAGATGTTGGTGGGCGACTGGAAGATCTTAGTCGCGAGGAGCGCCGGCAGGAAGGCCGCATGAGAAAGAGCCGGTGGGTGAAGGGCCTGCATGTGGCTGGGAGGAACGGCTGCCGGCAGGTTCTGAACTGGATCCAGGTTCATGGACAGTGACATCGTGTTCCTCGTCCGGATCGCGGGCATGGCCCAAAGAGCCGAAAGGGTTGCGGGCGGCAAGGGGCCGGGAGCAGGAGCGGTGCGCGGGTGGGAGCGCGAAAGAGAGCGGGTCCTCGGCAATCCAAATCCGTGGGCCGCGATCGATGGCGAATCCGTCCGGGGATTCCCCTGTGGCCAGCTCCGCGGCGGTTTTGCTGCCCGAGTTTCCTGCCGCGCCGAAACGCGGGTTGCAGATCAAGCGCCGAAGGCCGAAGCCCGGCCGCGGCGCGTTCAGCATAAAGGATGAGAGGCTGTCCGGGCCGGTGCCCTTTCGCCCGAGTTGCCTCAAGTTCCAATTCTGTAAGCGGAACCCCCCGAATACGGATTCCGAACTTTGCCAATCCATGCGATCAAGCGTTGCACGAAAGCGCCTGAGAACGATTCCGGGCGCGCGCGAAGCCAACCCGGCAGCCGCATTTCCGGGAGGCCCTGATGCGACCGGTAGCCCTAAAACCTACTGCTGAGACGGCGAAAGCTGGGAGGGAGAGAACGTTCAAACGAAGGCGGATTGCGTCTTCGCCGAACGAGCCGGAAGCTCCATCCACTTTTTAGAGACTACCATGCGAAAGTGCGGCAGGGGCACGGCTTTGAGACGCTCCCGCAAGTCGGAACTGTAGCTGGCACGATGGGAGCCCGCAGCCATGTAATGCGCAATTCGAAGATTGGCGCCCTCTGCCACGGGATGCATTCGCTGTCCTACACTGGTGGCCAAGAGCATTCTGCCAACCTTGACACCTGAAGAACAAGCCCGCGAAACCATCGACGGCATGCTGGTTGCCGCCGGATGGATTATCCAAGACCGCGCCGAAGCCAATATCGACGCTGGCCGTGGGGTTGCCATTCGCGAATTCAGCCTCGGCCACGGCTATGGTGAGGCCGACTACCTGCTCTTCGTCGATGGCCATGCCGTCGGCGTCATCGAGGCCAAAAAGGAGGGCACGGCCCTCATTGGCGTGGAGATCCAGACGCAGAAGTACAGCGAGGGCATCCCCGAGGCCTTTCCGGCCCCGCGACGCCCGCTCCCCTTTCTGTATCAGTCCACCGGCGTCGAGACCCGCTTCACCAACCTGCTCGAACCAAACGCCTCCAGCCGTGGTGTTTTCAGCTTCCACAAGCCGGAGACCTGCAGCTCGAGAATGGCCTTCCTCTGGGAATCTCCGCCGACACAAATTACGCCGAATCCACCTTCCAACTTTCCCCCGAGCAGCAACTCACTCTTCTCACCGACGGCGTAATCGAGGCCCGCGACAAAGCCGGCGCGCTCTTCGGCTTTGAACGCAGCGCCTCTCTCAGCACTCAGCCCGCCGAAGCCATCGCCCAGGCCGCACAAGCCTTCGGCCAGGACGACGACATCACCGTCCTCTCCGTAACCCGTACGGTCGATCTGAATCCTGCGAAGGCGTAGTTCAGGACGCTGTTTCGACCCCTCAACCGCTCGTCTCGGTCGAGTGGTCGCCGATCCGGAAATAACTCAACAGAAAACACTTGAGTCAGAAAATGCGACCATGATGCCGGATAGGTACTGAAAAACGCCGTTTGCACCCGCCATGTCTTCTCGCCTTTGCTTTGTCGCCGCATTGCGGGTGAAGTGCCCGGTTGTTTGTAGGCATTCTCAAACTGGCTCTGTGATTGGGTGTTCAAAGTGAGCTCTGCCTCGGCAGTCAACTCCGGAAACTTGGTTCTGGTTCTCCAGGAACTCCGATTTGTGGCGCCATGGGCATTTTGGGAAGGCGTATCCCCGAAGCGGCAAAGATTGCGTTGCCAACCGCGGGAGCCAGGCCCACGAGGCCGGTTTCTCCAGCGCCTGCCGAAGGCAAGTCCTTGCGGTCAACGAGGACGATCTCAATCTGCGGCGCGTCACTGAACCGGGGAACGCGGTACTGCGCGAAGTGAGGATTCAGGATCCGGCCATTGGCAAAGAGGATTCTCTCAAAGAGTGCGCCGCCGATGCCCTGAATAATGGCGCCCGCAAGCTGATTGCGCAGACCGTCAGGATTCACCACGGCGCCGCTCTCCCAGGCTTGAACGACACGGCGGATTCGCACTCGCTTGGTGGCGGAATCAATCTCCACCTCGGCGCATGTGGCGACATAGCCTCCTTTGTCCACTCCACCGGCAATGCCAAAGCCGCGCTCGGGCGTCGACTTCATGTGGCCCCATGCGAATTTGGCGGCAGCGGCCCGGAAGACGGCCTGCAACCTGGAGTCGGTCAGGTTCTTCAGGCGGAACTCCAGCGGGTCCATGCCCACGACGTGGGCCATGCCGTCCATGTGCGACTCGCGCGCGAAGTGGTTGGCTGTCGAGGCAAGACCGCGATAGGAGCCTTGGCGCAAAGGAGACTTGGCCGCGTGGTATTGGATGAGCTGATTTGCCACGTTGTACGGAGTAACGATGGCGGCGGGGCCCGAGTTGTAGTTGTGATGCTCCCAGGCAACCAGAGTTCCGTCCCGCCGTGCGCCGGCTTTGATCTCGATGAGCCCGGCGGGGCGGAAATACGCCCAGGTGAATTCTTCGCTCCTCGTCCAGACAACCTTGACGGGCTTGCCGGCGGCTTTGGCCAGGCGAGCCGCTTCAAGGGCCGCCTCGCCGGTATGCTTGCCTCCGTAGCCACTGCCCATATCGGGTTGGATCACGCGCACCTGGGCAGAAGGCAAGTGAAACGCCTCCATGAGTTCGTCGCGGACACCGAATGGACGCTGGGTTCCGGTCCAAACCGTCAGCTTGCCATCAGTCCACTGGGCCACGGCGGCGCGCGGCTCAAGAGGCGCGTGGGCGATATAGGCGACAGTGTACTGCTCCTCCAGTTTCAAGTCCGCGGCTGCCATGGCCTGCGCCGCTGAACCGGAAACGTGCTGGGGGCCCTCGTCTCGGCCGCTCTCGGGATTGTTCTTCAGGAACGCGAAGAGGCCCTGATTCGAGGGTTGCGCGGGCACCTCCCATCTTGCCTGGATTGTCGACAGCGCGTGTTGCGCGGTGAAGGCATCGGCAGCAACCAACCCGATGAAATCGCCGTCGCGCACAACCTTCACGCCGGGAAGCTTTTCCGCGGCGCCGGTGTCGAGCGAGACGAGAGTGGCGTTGAACCCATCCGGTCGAAGCACCTCTCCAAACATCATCTGCGGCAAGGAAATGTCCGAGGGATACTTGTGTTTGCCGGTCACGAAGTCGCGCCCCTCGGCTTTGGGAACAGCGGCTCCAGCAATCTTCCATTGCGTAGCAGCCGTGAGGCTCTCTGCGCTGGAGACAGTCTTTACCAGCTTTTTGCCGCGGGTCAGATCGCCGTAAGCAAGAGATCTCGAATTCTCAGGATCAGTAACTTTGCCTTCGGCGGCTGACAAGCCGGCCGGAGACACGTGCCAGCGCTCAGCGGCGATCTCAAGTAGCATCTCGCGAGCTGCTGCGGCCATGGTTCGCAACTGCGGCCCCATGGTTGGAGTAGTGCGGCTTCCAAAGGTACCCATGTCCCAGGGAGTCAGTTCGGTATCGCCCATCACCATGGTGATGGCGTCGAAAGGGACTCTCAACTCCTCGGCGACCAGTTGGGCAAGCGAGGTTCGGATATTCTGCCCCACCTCGACCTTGCCGGTAAACACCGTCACATGGCCATCGGCCGCAATATGCAGCCATGCGCTTAGCTCCTTCGGAAGCTCGTGGCCCACGGATGCCCGCCCCGACTCCTGCGCCCGCGAGGAAGTGTTGGTGAAACAGATCAGCAACCCGCCCCCTAGGACTTTCAGGAAGTCGCGACGGTCCAACGTGGATGTGCCGGGCCGGACTGGCGAAATGGTCTGGGCAGATTCAGTTGTGGGAGCATCGCGATGGTTCATTGGCTTGCCCCCTGGGCCAGCAAGCGGGAAGCTCGCTTGACGGCATCGACAATGCGGGGATAGGTGCCGCATCGGCAGATGTGCCCCTCCATCGCCTCAACAATTTGTTCTTCCGTGGGATTGTGCTGCTCATCCAGCAGAGATGTTGCACCCAGAATCATCCCCGAGGTGCAGTAGCCGCATTGGAATGCGCCCTCGTCAAGGAATGCCTGCTGAACGGGGCTGAGCTTCTCATCGTGCTCCAGACCCTCGATGGTAACGATCTTTGCCTTGGCCGCCGACTCAACGGAAACCAGGCAGGAACGGGTCGCTCGTCCGTCGAGCAAAACGGTGCAGGCTGCGCACTGGCCTTCCCCGCAGCCGTATTTGGTACCGGTAAGATTCAGTCGGTTGCGCAACACGGAAAGCAGAGTCTCTTCAGAAGAGGCGCTAACGCGGAGGTGCGTGCCGTTGACGTTGAGATCAAAATCGCTCATCCCAAACCCCCTATCCAACCTGGCAGCATAAATATGCCAATTTCAGATTACTCCAGGTCGAATCGCGAACCTCAATTCCAGCCTTGGTTATGCCGAGTGAGGCTTGGTCCACATCGTTCGCTGACAGAATCCTTTGGAAATCGCACGCTTAATCCTATTCGAAGGCCACTGGACCAGCCAAAGCGCTCATTGACACCTGTTTACCTGAAATCGGTCGAATAAGTACTGATAAACGCCGTAGGGTGCGAAAGACCTGGATGGAGTCTTGGATTAAGCTGTTTACCATGGCAACGGCTGATTAGGCGTACTACGAATGCAGACTCGATCTATTGATCTAAGCAGGCTTTTGGCTCAGCTCCTCGAACCATTTCCACAAGCACTTTGCGGGCTTCGTCCAAGTTATGGACTTCGTGTAGGAAGTTGATGCGCGTTCCTTTCATGCCATCGTTGGTCTTCAGCCGAAGGTGGAATCCAAGCCGGTCGACCGCCGTCATTGCGGCCTCAGTCGCATCGAGACCGGCATGAACTTTAGCCAGCAGGATCATTGCGGGAACATGATCTGAGTTCATGTGTCCGAGAATATTGGGAGCCGCATCGGCCAGCGGATCAACCTTTGCGGACCAGTAGCCCTCCGCAGTGACCCACCCCATGACCCCGAAGCCGCCGACATAGTAGATGTCCAGAGGCTGCAGGCGATAGAACGCAAAATCCTTGAAGTCCACCCAGGAACGGCTGTTCTCGTAGCGCGATAGATAGCGTTGTCGAGCCTCGTGGACTTCATCCTCCGGTACGGGAAGCACATCACCTACAAGCGTTGCCCGCGCTGTGCCGAGTGGGTCGCCGTCGCCCGCTTGAGTCACAAAAAGACTTGCCCGACGGTCAGCTTGAATGTTTTGGGTATGCATGGCCATATTGCTGATCAGAAAGATAGGCCGCCCGGCCTCGTCGATCGCATAAGGCATGAGAGATCCGAACGGATATCCAGGCTGCTTGCGGGAAGCGGTTGAGAGAGTCGCAATTGTGCAGAGGGAAACGAGGGTGCGGACGCGCTCGGCATAGGACGGCTCTGGAAGTTCGGGTGCACCAGCATCTGTATATGCGTGCTTGCGGGACGGATTCATTTCTGCGGTAGACATTTCTCGTCGGCTCCATAGTAATATGGTACGTCGATATTGGCTCTGGAACTCAATACAGGCCAGGCGGCTCGATAAGGTCAGCCCAAGTGAACGACGCTGTCCGGGATTTCACGTCCCGCAAAAAGTTTGCAGGACGCACTCCTCGGGGCTGGCGGGCGCCGAGTACCTCTCAAGCTCCGGCCGCTCGTCATATGGCCGCGAGATGACTGCAAGCAGGTCCTCGAAGGGCTGGAAATCCTGGCGCAAGCTTGCTGCATCGAGTGCCGCTTCCACAAGATGGTTGCGGGGTATGAATGCCGGATTCATTCTGCGCATGGTTGCGGCGCGTGGCTGCCCATCTGCGGACTCTTCTTCGAGACGACGGCGCCATCCAACGGCCCAGCCGTCATACGCGGAGCGGTCGGCAAATAACGTGCGAACTCCCGCGTCGCCCTCCGGTCCGGCTGCGGCATCGCATAATCTCCTGAAGGTCAGGGTGAAGTCCGCATGGTTGGCAGCCATGCACTGGAGCAGATTTTCGGCCAGAGCCGCATCGCCTTCGCACTCTCGAACGAGCCCAAGCTTGCGGCGCAGTCCTGCAACGCGGGCCGCTTCAAACTGAGGCTCGAAGGTTGAGAGGGCTTCGTTTGCTGCGACCAGCGCTGCTTCTTCGCTGCCTGATTCCTGCGCAAGAACCGGCAGCAAAGATTCAGCCAGCCGCGCCAGGTTCCAAAGCGCCACACGAGGCTGGTTGCCATAGGCATAGCGGCCGCCGTGGTCAATGGAGCTGTAAACCTTGGCCGGATCGTACGCCTCCATAAAGGCACAGGGTCCGTAATCGATGGTCTCACCGGAGATGGATGTATTGTCAGTGTTCATTACGCCATGAATGAAACCGAGCAGCATCCATTGCGCGATCAGCTGCGCCTGTCGCGCGATTACGCCCCCCAGCAGCGCCCGGTACGGCTCCTTCGCTTTTGCGGCCTCAGGATAGTGCCGGGAGATCGCATAGTCGGCAAGCACGCGCAAGCCCTCCACGTCGCTCCGCGCCGCGAAGTACTCGAAGGTACCCACACGCAGATGGCTTGCCGCTACCCGCGTCAGCACAGCTCCGGGCAAGACGGTGTCCCGTAGCACTCGTTCACCGGTGGTCACGGCTGCCAGGGCCCGCGTGGTGGGCACGCCCAGCGCCGCCATGGCCTCGCTGATAATGTACTCCCTCAATACCGGTCCGAGTGCAGCTCTGCCGTCGCCGCCGCGTGAAAAAGGGGTCCGGCCGGAGCCCTTGAGCTGGACGTCGTAGCGTTGGCCGTCGCGCGACAGCAGCTCACCGAGAAGGTTGGCACGTCCGTCGCCGAGTTGAGGCACGAAGTGCCCAAACTGATGCCCGGCGTAGGCCAGCGCGATCGGCTCTGAGCCTTCGGCCACCTGGTTGCCGGACAGAATTGCGACGCCATGCTCGCTCGTGAGCGCGTCCGCATCGAGTCCCAGTTCCTGGGCCAGTTCCACATTGACTTTCACGATGCGCGGTGCCGCGACCGGTGTTGGGTCCAAACGCGCGTAGAAGTGCTCCGGAAGCCGCGCAAATGAGTTCTCGAATGCGAAACCCACCTGCTGGCTGGTAAGGGCTGGCTTGAGCGGCGGACCGTTGAGGGGAATGTTGGGAGAATCCATTGTCTGTTAGATGTGAGTGTACGGTTTTGGTCGCGCGCCCATGGCGAGCCACCAATTGCCGCCAAAGGGGCATGCCGACGGGGAAGAGCGCAAACGGCGCACTTTTTCCGGTCGCAAGCCGACATCGCGTTACTTATCGGGATGTGATCCCCATGATCGGCGGTCACAGCCACTCCGGCATTCCGAAACCTCTCCGTCGGAAACAGGATTTGCTTTCAAGTGGGCCGTTTCCAAACCGGAGTTTCAGAGAGCGCGTCCCGGAGATCTTCCTATCGCTCAAGCCCGACGTACTGCTTCTTCCATCGGTAAAAGGTCTGTTTGCTGATCCGCACCTTACGGATTAGCTCGGCCAACCGAGCCAACCGCAAAAGACAGACGCAGGACCGACGCCCCCTGCGCCGCGATCGCCATCGCTGGAAAGTCGAGCGCATCTTTGCCTGGATGCAGAACTATCGGCGCTTGGTCACGCGATGGGAATACCACGTCGAAAACTTCCTAGGCTTCGTACAACTCGGATGCCTTCTCATGCTGCTCAGACATTTATGAGATGGCTTCTAATGCTCCGGAGCGGCCGGGAACTATAGGAATCGCCGGGGCGTTCGGAGAAAACCCGCTCAGCGGAAAAAGGGTGGGTCCGGGCGGCTGACGAGTGCCCGGCCTACAGTAAGTACCCTAGAGTCATCCTACGTTCGTCGTGTTATTAATTTGTGTCACTTGTGGATTCCTCCCAGCTTCACATTTCAAACAGATGTTTGGATTATCCGTGATTTCGGCGGTTCACCCGCCTCCAGGAGAAGATTATGAAGAGAAACCGCCAAGATTCGGCGACTGCCGTTGCTGACGGCGCATCCGAAGACCCAAAAAACCACAACAACGGGAATCCCGTCCCAGTCGCTCAGCCAGGTTCGGGTGATCTTAGCGTAATCTTGGCCTGCCTCCAAACCATGCGGGATGGCGATTTTTCCGTTCGACTTCCGGGCTCCTGGATAGGAATGGCGGGGAAAATTGCCGACACTTTCAATTCCATTGTTGCCGCCAACCAACAAATGGCACAGGAATTAAAGCGGGTTGGGCAAGTGGTAGGAAAAGAAGGGAGGACTCGCGAGCGTACTCGCTTTGATGAATCCAAAGGCGCGTGGGGCGAGATGGAAGTCTCAATCAACACGCTGGTTGAGGATATGCTTCGGCCAACTGAGGGCGTAACCCACGCCATCGCGGCCGTTGCCCAGGGGAACCTGACGCAAACCGTGCGCCTGGATGTGGACGGCCGGCCCCTGGAAGGCGAGTTCCTCCGCTCCGCCAACATTGTAAACACCATGATTCAGCAGCTTAGCGTCTTCACCGCGGAGGTAACGCGCGTGGCGCGCGGAGTGGGCACGGACGGGAAGCTGGGTGGCCAGGCGCAGGTGCCGGGCGTGGCTGGCACCTGGAAAGACCTCACGGACTCCGTTAACTCGATGGCCAGTAACCTCACTGGCCAGGTTCGCAACATCGCTGAAGTCGCTACTGCAGTCGCCAGCGGCGATCTGTCCCGCAAAATCACGGTCGATGTGCGCGGCGAAATTCTCCAGCTTAAAGAAGCCATCAACACGATGGTCGACCAGTTACGCTCGTTTGCGTCCGAAGTAACGCGCGTGGCGCGTGAAGTGGGTACGGACGGGAAGTTGGGCGGTCAGGCCGTCGTTGTGGGCGTGGCTGGTACCTGGAAAGATCTTACGGACTCCGTCAACGCCATGGCCGGTAACTTGACGTCTCAGGTGCGGAACATCGCCGAAGTCACCACAGCGGTCGCCCGCGGCGACTTGTCGCGAAAGATTACGGTCGATGTGAAGGGCGAAATTCTCGAACTCAAGGACACCATCAACACCATGGTCGATCAGCTCAATGCGTTCGCCGGCGAAGTTACCCGCGTGGCGCGTGAAGTCGGAACCGAAGGCAAGCTGGGCGGACAAGCGGAGGTGCCCGGAGTTGGCGGCACCTGGAAAGACCTGACGGACAACGTGAACTTCATGGCGAGCAACCTCACAGGTCAAGTACGAAACATCGCTGAGGTCGCGACTGCCATCGCCAATGGAGATCTCTCGCGAAAGATCACGGTCGACGTTCGCGGCGAGATTTTGCAGCTTAAGGAAACCCTGAACACGATGGTGGATCAGCTCAATCGCTTCGCGGGCGAAGTGACCCGCGTAGCGCGCGAAGTTGGCACCGAGGGGCGTCTCGGCGGACAGGCCAAACTGCCTGGCGTTGCCGGTACATGGAAGGATCTTACAGACTCAGTTAACTCGATGGCCGGGAACCTCACCGGCCAGGTACGCAACATCGCCGAAGTTACGACCGCTGTGGCTCGTGGCGATCTATCACGGAAGATCACAGTTGACGTAAAAGGCGAAATTCTGGAACTCAAGAACACGATTAACACGATGGTGGACCAGGTTAACGCGTTTGCGGGTGAGGTCACGCGCGTGGCGCGCGAAGTCGGAACCGAAGGCAAGCTGGGCGGACAAGCTCAAGTGCCGGGCGTGGCTGGCACCTGGAAAGATCTCACGGACAACGTCAACTCGATGGCCAGTAATCTTACGAGCCAGGTGCGAAACATTGCTAAAGTCGCCACCGCCGTGGCCCGCGGTGACTTGTCCCGGAAGATCACGGTCGACGTAAAGGGAGAAATTCTCGAACTCAAGGACACCATCAACACCATGGTCGATCAGTTGCGTTCGTTCGCGTCGGAAGTGACCCGCGTTGCCCGCGAAGTGGGCACTGACGGCAAACTCGGCGGGCAGGCGCAAGTACCTGGGGTGGGCGGCACGTGGAAGGACCTTACAGATTCGGTCAACTCCATGGCCAGCAACTTGACAGGTCAGGTGCGCAACATCGCCGAAGTCGCCACTGCTATCGCTAGCGGAGATCTGTCGAAGAAGATCACGGTAAGCGTTAGCGGCGAAATTCTGCTGCTCAAGGAAACCATCAACACGATGGTCGACCAGCTCAATGCGTTTGCTGGCGAAGTAACGCGCGTCGCGCGCGAAGTCGGCACCGAAGGGCGTCTGGGAGGACAAGCCAACGTACCTGGTGTGGCAGGCACGTGGGAGGATCTCACAGACTCCGTTAACTCGATGGCAGGGAACCTGACCGGTCAGGTGCGCAACATTGCAGAGGTCACGACCGCCGTGGCCCGCGGCGATTTATCGCGCAAGATAACGGTCGATGTCAAAGGTGAGATTCTCGAACTCAAGAATACGATCAACACGATGGTGGATCAGCTCAACGCTTTCGCTGCCGAGGTAACTCGCGTGGCCAGGGAGGTCGGTACTGAAGGAAAGCTGGGCGGCCAGGCGCAGGTGCCGGGCGTGGCTGGCACCTGGAAGGACCTCACCGACAAGGTGAACGTGATGGCTGCCAACCTGACTGAACAGGTACGGGGCATCGTCAAAGTGGTCACTGCCGTCGCCAATGGAGCACTGACTCAGAAGCTGACCGTAAATGCGAAAGGTGAGGTTGCGGCGCTGGCTGAAACGATTAACAATATGACCGATACGCTAGCCACTTTCGCCGACCAGGTTACGACCGTGGCCCGCGAGGTCGGCGTCGAAGGACGGCTGGGCGGCCAGGCCAACGTGCCCGGCGCCGCTGGTACGTGGAAGGATCTGACTGGCAACGTCAACCTGCTGGCCGACAATTTGACCAACCAGGTGCGGGCCATCGCCGAAGTTGCCACTGCCGTCACCAAGGGCGACCTCACGCGCTCCATCCAGGTGGAAGCGAGCGGTGAAGTGGCCGATTTGAAAGACAACATCAACACCATGATCGACAACCTCCGGCTCACCACTGACCGCAACACGGAGCAGGACTGGCTCAAGACAAACCTGGCCCGCTTTACCGGCATGTTGCAGGGGCAGCGCGATCTGACGACCGTGGGACGTATGCTCCTGTCGGAGCTGACTCCGCTGGTAAACGCGCAACAAGGAGTGATCTACCAGATGGGAACGGAGGAATCAGGGCAGCTGGTGCCGCTCTCCGCGTTTGCCGGGGACGGCGAGGATGGACATCTCAAGCGATTGAAGCTTGGCGAGGGACTGGTGGGACAATGCGCAGCGGAGAAACGGCGATTGTTAATCTCCGAATTGCCGCCAAACACGATCTCCATTCGATCGGGTTTGTTCGAGGCGGTTCCGCGAAACGTTATTGTGCTTCCCGTACTGTTTGAAGACCGGGTGAAGGCAGTGATCGAGTTGGCCTCGCTCAGCAATTTCACAACCTCCCATCTTGCATTTCTTGAACAGTTGACTGCCAGCATCGGCATTGTGCTTAACAGTATTGAGACCACCATGCAGACCGAAGGACTGTTGAAGCAGTCCCAGCAATTGGCCACCGAACTCCAGATGCAGCAGACAGAGTTGCAGCAGACGAATGAGCAGCTCGCGCAAAAAGCGCAACAACTGGTTGAACAGAATGTTGAAGTTGAACGTAAGAACCAGGAAATCGAGCAAGCCCGGGGCGCTCTGGAAGGGAAGGCTAAAGAACTGGCTCTGACTTCGAAATTCAAGTCAGAATTCCTGGCCAACATGTCTCATGAGCTGCGCACACCACTCAACAGCATCCTGGTCCTCGGCCAGCAACTCGGCGATAACCCGGACGGTAACCTGACACCAAAACAAGTAGAGTTTTCCCGCACCATCCATGGCGCAGGGACAGACTTGCTCAACCTGATCACCGACATTCTTGATCTATCGAAAATCGAATCCGGAACAGTCTCGGTGGAGGCAGAGGAAGTCTTCTTGGCCAGCATGCTCGAAGCGGTGGGGCGTCCGTTCCGCCATGAAGCAGAGAACCGGAAACTCACTTTCGATGTGCAGATCGATCCGCACATCGCTCGGATCGTCATCACCGACTCGAAGCGATTACAACAAATATTGAAGAACCTGCTGTCGAATGCCTTTAAGTTCACGGAAATCGGAGGCGTCCGCTTGTCCGTTTCTTCGGCTAGGAACGGTTGGAGCGAGGATCACCCAATCCTTGAAAAGGCCGCGTCCGTGGTGGTTTTTGAAGTTTCCGATACCGGTATTGGCATTCCACACGAAAAGCAGCGGATCATCTTCGAGGCTTTCCAGCAGGCAGATGCCGGCACCAGCCGCAAGTACGGCGGCACGGGTCTCGGGCTGGCGATCAGCCGCGAGCTGGCCAGCCTTCTGGGCGGAGAAATCCAACTACACAGCGCTCCGGGCCGGGGCAGCACCTTCACTCTTTATTTGCCGCAAACGTACGTAGGGCCTTCCACCTCCAGCGCCGCGGTGGTTGAGGGGGAATCACCATCTTCCGATTCGCAGGCGCAATTGTCCGTGGCGGAGCATTCGGTCGAGAGAATTCCTGACGACCGCGAAAACCTGCAACCAGACGATGCAATCCTGCTGATCGTCGAAGACGATCAGCACTATGCGCGTGTGTTATGTGATCTCTCTCGGGACAAGGGCTTCAAAGTTCTTGTGGCTAGCCGGGGTGCGGAAGCGCTGGCGCTGGCCCAAGAGTACCATCCGACCGCCGTGTCGCTGGACGTGTTCCTGCCCGATATGCTGGGCTGGACCGTACTGAACCACTTGAAGCAAGATCCGGAAACCCGGCACATACCGGTGCAGTTGTTGACGCTGGACGAAGACCGGCGCCATGGTCTGGCCCGCGGAGCGTTTGCATTTGTTACAAAACCCACTACGACGGAGGGACTGGAAACAGCATTGGCCCGTATCAAAGCATATTCTGCCCCCCGACGGAAGCGATTGCTGGTAGTGGAAGACAACCCTGCCGAGCAACTCAGTATCAAGGCACTGCTGGGTTATGACGACATCGACGTCACGGTGGTTGCCACCGGCGAGGAGGCAATCGAGGTCGCGAGCAAGGGAGCTTTCGACTGCGTCGTTCTCGACCTGCGTCTGCCCGACATGTCAGGGTTCGAGGTGTTGGAGCGCTTCAGTGACGTTCCCTCGCTTGGCGACTTGCCAGTCGTGGTCTTCACCGGCAAGGAACTTTCCCCGGATGAGGATACCCGTCTACATTCGCTGGCGCGAAGCGTTGTGGTGAAAGGAGTGGAGTCGCCCGAACGCCTGCTGGATGAGACTGCATTGTTCCTGCATCGTGTGATCGCCGATCTCCCCCCGGAAAAACAGAGATTGCTCGACCGGTTACACCACTCCGACGATGCCCTGATTGGTAAGAAAGTGCTGGTGGTAGACGACGACGTGCGCAATATCTTCGCCCTCAGCAGCGTGATCGAGCGTCGTGGCATGACCGTGATCACTGCCGGAACCGGCCGGGAAGCGATCACCGAGCTCGAATCGACTCCGGATGTCGCGATTGTGCTGATGGACATTATGATGCCGGAAATGGATGGCTGCGAAACCATGCAGCTGATACGGCAGAACGCATCGTTCCAGCGTTTGCCGATCATTGCCTTAACCGCAAAAGCGATGAAGGGAGACCGCGAGAAATGTCTTGAGGCCGGGGCCTCAGAGTACCTGGCCAAGCCGGTTAATACCGAGCAACTGCTCTCAGCGCTGCGCATGTGGCTTCACAGATAGCAGTTGCCAGCGGCATGTGTCTTAGTGACCGTGACCTGGGTGGAAAGGACTTGTCGATGAGCTCGAACGAGAAGGTTAACATCCTCATGGTGGATGATCAGCCCTCCAAGCTACTCAGCTATGAGGTCATGCTCGATGGACTAGGCGAGAGGTTGATCAAAGCCACCTCGGCGAAACAGGCCCTCAAGGTTCTACTGAAAAATGACGTCGCCGTAGTGCTGATGGATGTGAGCATGCCCGAACTCGACGGTTTCCAATTGGCTGCGATGATCCGCCAGCACCCGCGTTTTCAGAGGACCCCAATCATTTTTGTTTCAGCGGTGCATCTGACCGACCTGGACCAGATCAAAGGATATGAACACGGAGCGGTGGACTATATTTCTGTTCCGGTGGTTGCAGAGCTTTTGCGCGCGAAAGTCAGGGTATTTGCCGACTTGCATCGTAAGACGCGGCAGCTCGAAACGCTGAATCGCGAACTGGAGAAGCGTGTGCATGAGCGAACGCAAGAGTTGGCCCGGAAAGCGGAATTGCTGTTGCAGCTTAACATCGAGCTGGTGGGCAAGAATCAGGAGCTTGACGCCATTATTCACACCGCGCCAGACATAATTTTCAGTCGTCTGGCCGATGGCTCCAGGGACTACATCAGCGACCGGTTTTATGACTTTACCGGCGCTTCCCCAGGTTCGGCGACCGGTTTCGGGTGGCTCGACTATGTGCACCCCGAGGATAAGGAAAAGGCCATGGTGGAATGGATGAGGTGTGTTGAATCGAGGGAAAACTACGAAGTAGAGTATCGCCTCCGGTCCAAGAACGGGGCTTATCGCTGGTTCCGGGCTCGCGCGCTGCCGATTCGCGAAGACGAAAAGGTCGTCAAATGGTACGGAACCTGTTCTGACATTCAGGACAGCAAGCTGATCGAGCAATCGATTCGCGACGACGCCGCCGAACTGGAAAAAATGGTCGATAGGAGGACGGAGGAATTGCGGCGTCTGTCCATCCGGCTCATGACGATGCAGGATCAGGAGCGCCGCCGACTGGCGCGCGATTTGCATGACGGACTAGGACAGGAACTAGCCGTGGCCAAGATGGTGCTGGACAAAATGGCCCTGCAGAAATCCTCGCAGACGCCAGAGGAAGCGTGGACCGAGGCCAGCGGCATCGTGGATCGTGCCATTCAGCAAGTCCGCACTATGTCTCACCTTTTGCATCCACCCTTGCTCGATGAAGTGGGCTTGCTCTCGGCGCTTTCCTGGTACGTGGAGGGGCTAACCAAGCGCAGCGGCATTGAAACGACGCTCGTTGTCCAGCCTTCCGAGTTTCCCAGGCTAGCAGCCGACGTAGAGACCGCGGTCTTTCGAATCGTTCAAGAGGCACTGACCAATGTTTTCCGGCATTCCGAAGCAAGCAAGGTGCAGATTGCGTTGTCTCAAAGAGAAGGGGCGATCGTGGTTGCGGTGCGAGACGATGGCAAGGGAATCGGCAAGAGAGTCGCCGAGCTACAACCGAATAGCATTGGAGTTGGCATTGGGGGCATGAAGCAACGCGTCAGGGAATTTGGCGGAGAGTTACGGCTGACGAATGCGCATCCTGGAACCCTCGTCGAACTCACGATTCCCTGTGGTTCGGTGCTGCGAGAGCGAAGCGCCATCCTGGATGGAGTGCCTGAAGGCGGATAGCGTTGACCAGGGAGTCATCACGCCGATGTGGATGTCACGAGCCCTGAAGATGTTGAATCTTCCGGCGAAGCCTCCGCAGATACAAGCAGTGCTCCCTGTGCGAACAGGCCCTACCTACAGCAGGCCCCCCACCACAAATAACCAACACTCATCATTTGACTCACCGCGCTGTACAGCAATTCTTGCAATCAACTACAGGAACATCCTGATGGGATGGAGGCCACGGTGTCGCTAACCTTGGTTTGAAAGTTGGATGCTCCCGGAATCATTGAGAGCTAAAGGCACGAGCACCCAAATTTGACTAGAGGAGACTAGAGTGGCGACCTGCGCGATTTCTGCGAAAGCAACAAATTTGATTCCCTTCAGGCCGGTCAGGGATCAAGCCGACCGAAACCATTCCGAACGCGGCCTCTTTCAGCGCGCACAGCGCGGCGACGAGCATGCCTTCAGGAATAAGGCTGGGATCAAAGCGTTGAAAACGAGCGTTGGCCGAAAGCCTTTTCTCGCAAAAGGCGGCGTCGGCAAGCGGGTTGTCCATCTGAAAAAGAAAGAGTCCGCCTTTTCACAAGCCGACCCAGCGAGCGCTGTTTTCTATATTCAGCAAGGCAAAGGTCAACTTACCGTTGTATCCAAGGTTGGCAAGAAGGCGACTTTGGGCATATTGGGAGAGGGAGACCTTTTCGGAGAACGTTGCGGGGCTCGACAGTCTCTACGCATGGAGTCAGCAACCGCAATGACGGACTGCGAACCCCTGCGCATCGAGAAGAGAGAAATGATGCTCGCGCTGCAACGGGAACAAACCTTCTCGGCCCTGTTCGTAGCGTATCTGCTGGCAAGGGACATCCGCTACGAAGAAGATTTAATTGACCATCTCTTTAATTCCAGCGAGAAGAGGCTGGCTCGGATTCTGCTGATTCTGCTCTTGCTGGCCCATTACGGCAAGGAAGGCGAGCCCGAGAGTGTAATCGCCAAGATCTCGCGGGAGATTCTCGCAGAGATGATAGGAACAACACGGTCGCGGGTCAGCCATTTCAAAAACAGGTTCAGGAAGCTAGGCTTTCTCGACTATGAAGAGGGGAGCGGGATTCAAGTTCATAGTTCACGTTTAAATGCCGTTCTTGACGATTATCTTGCGCCCTCAACTCCTCCAGGACATCCAGACCTGATGGGAAAATCAGGCGTTTGCTGGAACTGATCCTGAGAGGTGCCATTTTCATCGCACCAGCACCTCCGGCATCGAAGCCGCCCAAGCGCGTCGGGCCCCAGGAGGGATGTGCAACTTGGTTCGAATTCTGGTGGTGGACGACAACGCGGCGGTCCGGTACCATCTTCGGCTACTCCTTGAGCAACAAGGTACCTGGCAAGTTTGCGATGAGGCTCAGACCGGAAGAGAAGCGCTGCAACTGGTCGCAGAGAAGAATCCACCTGACATGATTCTTCTGGACTTCCAGATGCCGGATTTAAACGGGCTTGATGTAGCCCGGCAAATCACGAAACTGCTTCCTGAAATTCCTATCCTGATGGTCACCAGTTATCTCTCCAAACAGCTCGCCGAGGAGGCCCGCAGGGTCGGAATCCGCGGAGCCTGTGCGAAATCAGATGTCAGCTCCATTGTGGAGGCAGTTGGCGCACTGTTGGATGCTAGATACTATTTCCCATCAATGAGTTCGACCGGCAACTATTGCTCTCTGTATAAAGAATGCAATAATAGGTATTGAGGTACAGAAGAGCTATGCCCAGGCTGAAGGGGAGCGCCGATCTTCTGGAGGACCGGCGCAGGCGCGCTTTGGTGTTGCTGGATGATG
>Ga0307372_10000768_pt1 | contig 56186 bp, 64 predicted proteins | sample OX1MG_FD_202533 | JGI IMG/M metagenome (GOLD analysis project Ga0307372, IMG submission 202533) | Soil microbial communities from Risofladan, Vaasa, Finland - OX-1 | ecosystem: Environmental > Terrestrial > Soil > Coastal area > Acid sulfate soil | place: Finland: Risofladan, Vaasa | collected...
GGGTCTAGTATGTTGTTTCTGTGCCCGTTGTTGCAACACTGCGAGTCATTGTACATCATGCTGTATTCCATCCCCTGAATTGCGCTCTTCGGATCGATATTGCCCCCGCATAAGATCAGCGTGCAATAGCTGCTCGTCTTGTATGCTATGTTCTCTGAGACGGCTTGGGTGCCGCCAAGAAGAGTGTATCTCATGTAAGGCTTCATGCCATACGGATCCCAGTGGCTGAAATAGTTATTTTGCAGCATGCTTTCAGAATGCTGCTGGCCTGATGGCTCATTGGATAAGGTGACCGGACCAAGACCGAACTGAGCGCGGTCGTTGTTTATCAGCCCAAGAGCGTAGTCGTAGAGCGAAGAGTTGCCACCTGCTATTGTTGTCGGTATTGTGGTAGTGGCTTGAGGAATTGTCGTGAAGTTCTGCGGAGAGATTGTTGTTGTCGAAGGAATGGTGCTGAGCTGGTTGATTATAAGGTTGCCGATGGGTGTATGCAGATACAGGTATGAGTATGCACCTGCTGCGACGAAGATGAGAAGAAGCAAATAGATTACTCCCCGTATCATTTTAGACCACATGCAATTGGGGAATTTAATGTTTAAATCGCTTGCGGAAGTCTATCCAAATGTGAAAGTGTAAATCCTGAAGTTGGGGCTTGCGTCTATCTCAAGCTCGTGCGGCCCGTATGAGGGAGCAGAGACTATATTGTAGAGCCTGGAAGGACCGATTGCCGAGGTCGCTGTGCCGTTTGCAAGGGAATCGTCGGCACCAAGATAAGACTCATTGAAGCTTTTGCCGTCAAGTATTAGGCTTATGGTGGCGTTTCCCGATGCAACAATGTTAACCTTCTTTGCGCTGTAGAGGAGGAAGATCTTTGAGTTGTTTACCGAAAGCATGCTGTCAGGGGCGTTGAACCACTCCCCTGAAAGATACGGTACATTGCTCTTGGTGATGTTAGGGTATGAGTAATTCACATCCTGCCCCTCTGAAAATCCTTCCTTGTTTCCAATCGGGTTGCGGCCCTCGCCTGCCCCTAGATAAATCTCTGGAGTGTTGATCATGGAAAAGTTGACGGAACTTGTTATGTTTACCAGTCCCGATTGCGGATTGTATCCTGCGTCGCGCAGCAAAAGCTGTATCTCCTGCTCCGTCTGCGCATAGTCCCCCTCCCCGAACGTGGCCGCGCGCACATCGCCGTTCTTGTCGATTAGGTAGTCAGCAGGCCAGTAGCGGTTTCCGTATGCGCTCCAGGTTGAGTAGTTGCTGTCCATCGCAACGGGATATGTGATGTTGAATCTATTCACTGCGGAGAGGACGTTGCTGTAGTTCTTCTCGAACTCAAACTCCGGGGTGTGGACCCCGATTATAACAAGGCCGCTGCCACCGTACTTGCTCTCCCATGCGTTGAGATACGGAATTGTCCTTATGCAGTTTATGCAGGAGTAGGTCCAAAAGTCTACAAGCACCACCTTGCCCCTTAGGCTCGAGATGTTGAGCGCGGGAGAGTTAATCCAGTGCGAGATGCCCTGTATGTTTGGCGCGGGGCCATAGTTTGAAAGATTTGAGAGTGTGACGTTCTGGGAGAGGTTCTGGTTGAATGCGAATGTTGAAATGGCTGCTAAGATCACTACCACAGCGATTATTCCGAATACTATCGTGTAGATGTTGAGGCTTTTCTTCCGGGTATTAGTCTCTTTCTTCATTTTCTAACCTCTTCTGCGGTTGTCCCGGCCATGTATGAAAAGAACGCAGGAAGCAAGGGAAGGATGCATGGTGAGAGGAATGTGAGAATTCCCGCAATGAGCGCGATGAGGAAATTAAGCTGACCGCTTCCGGAAACCGCCCCGGATGTCCCAAGGAGGAACACTGAGAGCAATCCAATGTAGTTAAAGACGACAAGCAGCCCTATTGCGATCAGAAACACTCCGCTGATTATGTTGAAGTACTTTAGGAACCCCTTTATTTTATGCAAAAAGTCGGATAGCTTTGATGTGAATGCCCCAACAATCAGAAATGGTATTCCGATCCCGAAAGAGTATGTGAGCAGAAGAAGGAATCCGAGTCCCGGAGATGTAAGGGCAAGAGTGTATATTGCGCCGAGTATGGCGCCGACGCAGGGAGTCCATCCTATCGCGAAGGCAATCCCGAATACAAATGAGGTGAGGAAACTGTTGCTGAACCTTTTCACCTTTATCTTGTGCTCGCTGCTGAAGAATGGTATGATGTACTTGAGGGAGAGGATGAGGATTGCGCCGAAACCAATTATTATCAGTCCACCTATAACGCGAAGTATGTTCATCGCCATTAGGGCAAAGTTTGCAAGCAGAGTCTGGAGCAGTATGCCCACTATCGAGAAGACAAGAGTGAACCCTAATACGAAGAACACCGAATTTAGGAATATGATTTCCTGTTTCTGCATCTAACCAGATTAAGTTCGCTTTTGGGGATTATAAAACTTGGCGCGTTTTGGTTGTATCTGGTTAAAGACCTAAAAAGTTGTAGAAAACGCTTAAGAACCAGAAATAGCATAAACAGATTAGGTGCATTGATGGAGGATTCACTTCACAACCATACGGCAGGTATCGCAAAACCAGCTAGCGCCAGCCATATCGGATAGCACTTATTCTGGCGCAGTACTTATTTTGAAAGCGGCTAAAATTCTCCCCAGCGGAGCCGCTTTTTCTTGGAATTTCTACTCAATGGTGAAAATATGAGAAGACTACAAATAGGAGTTATGGGATCTGCAGCTGACCTTAGGTATTCCAAGGACGCCGAGATGGTGGCCGAGGAGCTGGGGTATAACATCGCAAAGAACAACGCGGTGCTCTTCTTCGGGGCGGAGAAAGACTACGACTCGCTCTCGACAGCCGCATGCCGCGGCGCGAAGAGGGGAGAGGGCCTGACGGTAGGGGTAACATATGAGAAGGGGAAGGATGTCTACCAAAAGGACGCGGACGTAATACTGCCGTCTGGGCTGACGCGAGGAGGAGGAAGGGAGATGGTCTTGGTTCTAGCCTGCGATGCAATAATCTGCATAAGCGGGGGGTCTGGAACGCTGACCGAGATGGCCATCGCCTACCAGGCTGATATACCTATGATTGGGATGAAGGGATTTGGAGGATGGACCGACAGGCTCACTGGGCAGTTCATAGACGCAAGGAACCGCAGAAAGGTGCTGCTCGCACAGACTCCGGAGGAGGCAGTGAGACTTGCCATTAGGGAGGGAGAGGATTACCGAAAGAGGTTTGACTGATGGAAGATTCAAATCCACCCTTGGACTATCGCTCTGAAGACGCTCGTGGCCTTTTTGAGGTTTTCAACCCCCACGAACTCATCCGGCTTGTGGATTACCTCCATGAGCCCAGGGCCAAAGACAACGGAGTTAATGGCGGCGCCTGAGTGGTATAACTCTGCCTCTGTGTATCCTGTGGTCCAAGTCAGTTTGGAATTCTTGCTTGAGGACTTAGTCAATTTGACAATCGGGGAGGTTTTATTTAATTTATAAGGCCCATGCGCAAACTTGACTTCTATTTTGTATTTTGCCTTGATAGAATCAAGGATCTTTCGTATCTGCGATGTCGCCTCTGCAATGCTCTCACCAGGGACAATCCTTCGGTCTATCGAGATGCTGCAGCGCTCCGGAACAACGTTTGTGACGGTTCCGCCGCTTATCTTGCCGACGTTTATCGTGCCCTTGCCCATTAGCTTGTCCTTTTTCTTGAAGTTTGAGGCAAGATTGTCAAGTCCAACTATCAACTTTCCGGCCTTGAGGATCGCGCTCTCTCCTTCCCAAGGCATTGAGCCATGGGCCGATTTGCCGAATATCTCCACCTGCAGATGCATTGCGCCCTTTTGAGCAATCTGTATACCAAGATCTGTTGGCTCTGCGATTATCCCGTATTTTACACCCTTAAGAAGTGAGCGTCTTTTCTCGATCAGGAATTTAGAGCCGTTTAGAGCCACCTCCTCATCGGCAACGAAAGCCAAGACCAATCTTCGCCTTGGCTTCGAGAGATTGATTCCCTTTAGGGAGGACAGGATTGCGGCAATTCCGCCTTTCATGTCGGATGTTCCTCTACCATAGACTTTTCCGTTTTTTATTACTGGCTCCGTCCCCATCTTCCATTGAGACGAATCCCCGATCGGGACCGTGTCCATGTGGCCATTAAACATGAGTCCCTCGCCCTTCCCAACAGATGCAACGATGTCGCACCTTCCTCTTTGGTACTCGATAATCTCGGAATCGATTTGGAATCTTGAAAGGTAATCCCGTATGTATTTTGCGACTTCCTTCTCTCCATCCTCAAGACTTGAGGACTTGATACTCACCAAATCGCGTGTCAGCTCAACCTCTTCGGATACTCTAGGATTCATCTTAACAACTTGAAATGGAAACCTTTTAGTTGTGTTCTGCAACTTTTGGCAGAAACATCACATGTACCAATCAGTCTCTATGCGATCGGTTATCTCGCCCGCAAGATTAGTCACAAGCAGCCTCTTGACATCCTCCTTCTTGTGGTTTGCAAGCAACCATCCCAGCTTCACATATGCTACCTCCGGCAACATATCCTCGCAGTGTATCGCTCCGGCATTTGCAACTTCCCTGAGGTTTCTGTATACATTATTGCTGACCCTGCCGTAGAGGGTTTGTGAGGTCATGCCTATTACAACACCCTTCTCATTCGCACGCTCGATGTGCGGAATCCAGGACATCTCCTTGATGCTAGGCGAGGTTGGAACATGCCCAAGCCCAGTGCCCTCAAGCACTATTCCCTTGTATCCCTTGCCCACGTAGTGGTCAATTATCTCAGGATCAGAGTTCGGATACACCTTGATGAGTGCGACCTTTGGCTCAAAGCCCGTGTTCGCGACGACCTTGTGCTTTCCGTCGTTGTCTATCTCGCGATGCTCGGAGAGATAATCGATATTACCGTCCATTGTGATTCGTGCAATCGGAAGATTGTTTATCGACTTGAATGCGTCCCTGCGCGATGTGTGCATCTTTCGAACCTTGGTTCCGCGATTGAAGTCGCAGAAGTTGTCAGATGAGGATCCGTGCATGAGTATTCCAACCTCTGAGACATTGCCTCTTGCGGCAATCTGTGTCGCACTGATCAAATTGATGAACGCATCGCTTGATCCCCTGTCGCTGCTTCTCTGCGCGCCCGTGTAGACAACTGGACCATTGAGACCACTGAGCATGAAGCTAAGGGCTGCGGAGGAGTAGTGCATTGTGTCGGTACCGTGGGTTACCACAACGCCACGTGCGCCGCCGTTTAACGACTTTGCAACCTCCTCGGCAATCCTCTGCCAGTCCTTGTAGTTCATGTCCTCGCTGAGTATGCTGAAAGGATTTGAGATTTCAAGGTTTGCGATTCCGGCAAGCTCAGGAACGTCAGCGATGAGCTCTTCTGGCTTGGTGAAGCTGTAGACTCCGCCGCTTACATAGTCGATCTTGCTTCCGATTGTGCCACCGGTGTAGATGAGACCCACCTTTGGGAGGTCCTTGTTGTACTTCACTTCCGCTTTCGCAAATGAGAAGGCCTTCTTCTCCAGCGGAAGTTTGGTGATTTTTGCGCTCTTGCCTATTTTGATTCCGATGTTGTATCCGTTCTGCTGCTTGAGCACCAAGATTGAATCGTCCCCGATGTCAGGGCGGGGCATTACTGTTCCTACAAACTTCTCCTTGCCGACTGCGAGTTCGATTGAGTCACCTATCTCAACCTTGTGGGACTTGAAAAGTGACTCTATCTCCTTGCTGTACATGAACCAACATAGGATATAGAGGTTTAAAATGGTTTTGCAGAAGGATTAGAGCGATTTGAAGAAGTTTAGGATCGCATTGATTATTGCGCTAATTGGATCAGAACCATTTTGCTGCGTCTGGGAGGGTATGGTTGTTGCAATCGTTGTTGCTACAGTAGTTGCAACTGTCGTTGTTAGAATGCTGGTTGTCGCGGTTGTGGCGGGGATTGATGTGCTGAGGGTTGTGGCCACAGTCGTTGTCTGAGTGGTGGTCGTGGTAGGCTCGGTTAGTGTGGCTATTGCAGAGGCGATTTTCTGGGCGGCGGCCTTCTCGGCGGCTGTAGGGTAGCTTCCCGTGACTATAACCGCCAGCGCGTTGCCGTTTATGTCGACAATCTGGATTCCGTTGTAGGTGAGTGCGCTATTGCTTGAAATGGTTATTGAGGAGGTGAAATTATTCGCGGCAGTTATTATATCATTGTCCCCAACCACGCACGGACCGCATCCGACAAGTATCACATTCTTTCCGAAGGTCTGAACGCTTGCTTTTGTGCTGAGCCCCGGATACATGTTGGCTATGGAGTCGACCTGGCCGTTGTCATATGCGCCGCCCACGATTATCTGGACGGTGTTGATCGTGAGAGAGGGAGTTGTAACATTAGAATCCGTGTATATCGAGATGCTTGTGGCTGCGGACACCGCCCCAAAGAGCATCAGTAGTGAGCAAAGCGCAATCAGAACTGGCCTTAATCCAAGAGTTCCCCCCATTGAAACAGTAGGGTTATTCTGCCAAGATTCATAAGATTATTGGAAGGAGCGAACAGAAAGCCATTTTAATCTTCTATTGGAATCCTAACCATGGACAAATTTCCGATTAATACAAAGGAGTTCAGAAAGCTTATGCTCCTGACCGGGTTCTTCGCGGTGCTTGGGGCATTTTTCTATTTCGTGCACGTTGGGCAGCTTGCCTGGACGATACTGATTGTGAGCGCGCTTGCCTGGTTTGTGATTGAGGCGCAAAACGACAGAAAGAGGCTGAGCCGCGCACTTGAGGTGGGCGTCTTCCTCTTCCTCTTCGACTTTGTCTTCGAGAACTCGGGATGGCTGCTTGGCCTGTGGCACACCGTCAGCTTCTATGCGATAGGGGTTGTGCCGCTTGAGGTGATAGGCATCTGCTTCTTCGGAGGAACCGCCTGGGCGCTTTATTTGCCAAAGAAGTTCAACTTCTGGCACTCCGCAATCGACTGCATAGTCTTTGCGCTCTTCGGATCGCTTGGCGAATGGCTGCTGATACAGCAGGGGCTCTTCTACTACACCCTCTGGTGGTCAACACCGCTTGCGTTCCTCGCATACCTTGCAACCTGGATAATACTGCACTTTGTTAAGTACAGGATTGTTAAGGTGTGACCAGTGGAAGGAAGATCCTAGAAGCTTGGCTTTATAGCGTGGATAGGGCTTTTTATATTTTGTTCTAGATAAGTATTGTGCTTATTAAGTGATATTTATGATGTGTGAGCGCTGCGGAAAGGACATATTCAAGTACAGCACGTGCAACTACTGCAAGAAGAAGATTTGCGTAAACTGCATGAAGAGCTCAAGGAAGGTGACAAAGACCAACCGAATAGTCATCTGCAAGGACGACTGGAGCAAGATGGCAAAGCGCAAGACCTTCAAGAGCGCGACTGTTGAGACAGCCTGATACGCTTATGGATTACAAAAGGCACAAAAGTGCCTCTTTTTCTAAGAAAAAACCTCTTCCAATTGATAAATCGGTTGGGGCTATAGTCGTCAGCCCTACTGGAAGGTATTTGCTGCTTGACAGGGTGGCAATTAAGGAGGGCCCAGTCATTGGACACTACTGGGAATTCTCAAAGGGGCACAAGGAGGGGGAGGAATCCGAAATGGAGACGCTGATGCGCGAGATAGAAGAGGAGTGCGGGATAAGAAGCTTTGAGATTATCCGTGGCTTTAGGGCAAAATATGAATATCTGAGCACTCGCGGCTTCAGGCGACTCTTTGTTATGTACCTGATCAGGACAGGTGACGAGAAAGTGTGGATCAGCGAGGAGCACAAGACATACAAATGGGCCGGATTTGAGGAGGCGAAGTCGCTTTTGCATGCTCCCCAGTGGGTAAGGATGCTGATGAATGCGGATGAGTACCTCAAGGCGAATTTTTAGAAAAATTTCAATACAATCTTATAGTTTTGGACTAAATTTCAAATATGGCCTTGGTGGAAGAGCTGCCCATAGATGTCAAGACTTTGACAGACATATGGAATTCCTCACTATTAGAGACGGAAGAAAAAGGAAAGCAGTCGGTTATCAATCAGGGAAATATTGAATTTATTGCAATTAGCATACAAGAGATGATAAACAAGAAGAAAGATGGAGTACGAATAATTTCTTTTGCCCTTTGGAGCGTTATAACAATGCATCCCTTCAGCGATGGGAATCACAGAACTGCTGTTGCCTTATTCTATTACTTAAGTAGAATATTGGGATTACACAAGATTGAAGAAATGATAGACGATGATAAAATCTCAGCCTACGCAAGAACTGTTGATAATAAGGGCTTAGAACAAGTCTATTCGGATCTGCTAAAAATGCTAGGCTAGAGCCAGCAAAGCCTTCTTGTGCTTCTTTACTACTTGTCTTATTAGTTCAAGCCTTTCCTTCATAGCCTTCACTTTTTGTTCTTCTGTCATCCTAATCACAAGTTATAGAGAATATGTTTTTTATGATATAAAAAACTATGTTTTGTTGATCTTTGATATGGAGATCTTTACTACTTCACCTTCAATGTCGAAGTCCTGCGACAATCCCTGATTGCTTAGCTCCGCCTTCATTGAAGCCGCATTCAGCTTCTTCTTTAGCTTCTGAAGATTATGGCCTATTGCCTCAGCCATCTCGCCGCTTGCGAGGTATCCCAGGTGTATTCGGTCCTGCTTTTTTAGGTTGAACTCCTTTCGCATCATCTGGACCCTTCTTTCAAACTCCCTGATCAGCGCCTCCTCCTTGAGCTCCTTGTTCACCGTCTTGTCGACCGTGACCCTTCCGTACTTGAAGTTTATTGCATCCGACTCCACTACCTTTTGGACAATGTTGAAGTGATCTGCAGTTATTTCAAATGGACCCTTTGAGGTGTGAAGCGAGTAGCTGCCGTGCTGCTCAACGGCCTTTCTAAGTTCGTCCGCGTTTGCACCCTTAAGCGCCTCTGCCACCGCTGATGCATTCTGCTTGAAGGATGGACCTAGCTTTGCGAAGTTCGGCCTCACCTCATCGCTTGTTCCCTCCACCCTCTTGAGGTCAAGCTTCTTTGCGTTCGTGTAATCTTCTACCACACTTGCAAGCCTCTCAAGGGAGTTGTATGCGGAATCTGTAGTCACCTCGATTGTTGCGCTCATTATGGGCCACCTTAATTTGATTCCTGCCTTCTCCCTGCTGGAGAGTATTGCGGTTATCGCCTCGGTTGCAACATCAAACTGCTCCTCGAGCTCCTTTGCAATCAGTTTCTTGTTCGCCTTCGGCCATGACTCAAATGAGATGCTCGGCTGCATCTTGAACTGCTTTAGATAGATGCTCTCTGCGACAAACGGAGTTATTGGGGAGAGAATAATCAGCGACCTGTATAGGACATAGCTGATCACATCAATTATCTTCCTTGACTTCCCTTTTCCGTAGAGCGCTAGCTTCTTCTTTGCGATCTTCAGGTAGAATCTGCTGAAATCCTCGTTGATGAAGTTCTTTATCGCGATTGCAGCCTCGAACGGCTCGTAGGCATCGTAGCTTGCCGTTGCCTTTTGTACGGTGCTCTCGAGCCTTGAGAGGATCCACTTCTCCTCGTTCTCAAGCCTTGACGCCGAGATCCTTGACTTTCTCTCTGGCCTATATCCCAGAAGGTTCTGGTACTCCTCGAGAAGGTTTGCTATGTTGTGTAGTATTATTACAGTCCTTTCCGAATCCTTGAGCTCTGGCCTTAAAAACTGCAGATCGAGCCAGGGCGTGTGGCTTGTCGCCCAGAGCCTGAAGGAATCTGCGCTTGTGATCTTTAGTATCTCAGGCATGGAGATGTAGTTGCCCAGTTTCTTGTGCATCTCCCTTCCGTCCTCGGAGAGCAGCATTCCGCCCACCCCTATGTTGTCAAATGGCCTCTTGCCGTAGGCAAGCACGCCTATCTTCAATAGGCCCGAGAACCATCCCCTCAGCTGGTCCTTGCCCTCGTGTATGTAATCGATTGGGAATAGCTCCTTGAACTCCGATTCGCTGAGGCTTGCCCTAAATGCGATGCTCGAGTCAAACCAGACGTCGAAAACGTCGGGTATCTTCTTCATCGTGCCGCCGCAGACGCATGTCAAATGAACCTTGTCCTCAAGAAACGGACGGTGGATCTGCGCATCCCTGTGCGCATTGCTTGGATCAATAAGCGATTGCACGTTCTCCTTCTCCTTTGCAAGCGACTTAAGCTCCTCAAGCGATCCGACAACCTTCTCGCTGTCGCATCGCTCGCAGATCCATACGGGAATCGGTATTCCCCAGTACCTCTGCCTTGAGATGCACCAGTCCGGGGAGTTCTTTAGGACATCCGCCTGCCATGACGCGGCTGCGCTTGGATGCCAGTGGACCTTCTCGTTTTCCTTGATCAGTTTTTTCTTTATCTTCTGGATGTTGAAGAACCACTGGTCTGTTGCGATGTAGATTATCTTGTTGTCGCATCTCCAGCAGTGCGGATAGCTATGCGTGATGTTCCCCTTCCACAAAAGAACGCCAAGCGACTCCAGCTCCTTTTGGAGAAGGGCATTTGCGTCAAGTGGCACTGATACTCCCTTGTACTCTCCTGCCTCCTCGCCGTACTCAGCGTTCTGCGCGACAGGGGAGAAGATTGGAAGCTTGTTCTTCTTTCCAATCTGGTAATCCTCAAGTCCGTGTCCCGGTGCTATGTGCACAAGGCCGCTTCCTTCTTCCATCGAGACGAGCTCCTCAGCAAATATGACCCTGTGGTATTTTTGCATGCTCTTCTGCTCTGGAATTTTCTTCTCAAGCGGGCTTCGGTAGTAGACCCCCTCAAGCTCGCTTCCGTAGAACTCAAGGGTCGGGACCAGCTTCTCGCCAAGCTTCTTTGAAAGGTCCTCAAGCCTAGGCTTTGCAATCACAAGATTCTTGTCCTTGAATTTTGCTATGACATATCTTTCCTTTGGATTCACCGCAATCGCGACGTTTGCGGGGATTGTCCAGGGAGTGGTGGTGTAGATAACGAGGTAACTCTCCACCGGGAGCTCTATCCTTGGCGTGGACTTTCGGAGGTTTATCGGGAATGCGACGAAAATCGATGGGTCGTTTGCACTCTTGTACTCAACCTCCATAGTGCCCTGAGAGACTGCCGTCTGGCAGTGAGTGCAGTAGGGAGTTGTCTTGTTGCTCTTGTAGACCGACTTCTTTGAGTGTATCAGCTTGAAGATGCTCCATGCGCTCTCAATGTACTCTACCTTGTAGGGAAGATAGGGGTTTGAAAAATCAAGCGTCATCGCGAACCTCTCATAGTCCGCGTCCATTCTGCCCATATAGGTCTGGACATATGCGAGGCAGTTCTTTATGAAATCGGATATCCCCTCAGGTCTTTGCTCTATCTCCCTTTTTGAGGTGAGGTTGAGCGACTTCTCAACCTTGTTCTCGATAGGCAGCCCGTGCACGTCGAATCCTGCCTTGTCACGGACGTCGAATCCACGGTATCTCTTGTAGCGCAGCATCACATCCTTTAGGGTCTTCACCCACATCTGCCCAGGATGAAGATCGCCAGTTACAAATGGAGGGCCGTCAAGGAAGTAAAATGGCTTGCCGCCCTTGTTCTTTGCGCGCACGCTCTGGAGGATCTGGTTTGCCTTCCAGTAGGATAGGACTTCCTCTTCATACTTGGTCGTTTCGAACATGCTATCCGTGCCCCGATAGGAGACGCTAGGGTGCGCTAACTTCAATTTCTCTGTAAGCTCTTATAAATATTGTGTAGGGAATAATAATGATGGTCTCATGAGGATAGCAGATGCGGCGACGCTCTTTAGGACGTTGCTTGTTTTCGTTGTGGCGTACATGATATTTGTCAAGTACGACGCTCTCACCACGATAGTTGTAATTGCGATAATGTTCTTGCTTGACGCGGTTGACGGCAAGCTCGCGCGCTTTGACAAGGGCAAGTCCAAGTTCGGACCTAGGCTTGACGTCGCGGGAGACCGTGTCACTGAGTACGTGTTCTGGATAGTCTTCACAGTCCTAAACATAGTTCCGCTCTTTGTTCTGTTCATAATAGTGATGAGGCACTCTTTTGTTGACGCATTCATGGCAAGCAAGGGAACCTCCTCGAAGATGAAGACGGGCTTTGCGCGGCAGATATACGCCTCTGATCTCTTCAGAGGAGGAATTGGTGTTGTAAAGGCAGTTGTCTTCTCATACCTTACTCTTGTTTACATAGCCGGATGGAACGCACAGATAGGAAACCTATTGGTTGCATTCCTGGTTCTCTACATCCTGGTTAGGGGCGCAGCAGAGATATACGAAAGCACGGCGTAGTGATCGCATGGTTGATTTTAGATCGAAGAAGATTGTGATAGCAGACCTTGACGGCACGCTCGCGCCAAGCAAGAGCAAGATGGACAAGGAGATGTCGGACTTGATAATCGAGCTTCTGCAGTACAAGGACTTCGCAGTCATCAGCGGAGGAAGGTACGAGCAGTTTGAGAAGCAGTTTGTGAGCGGACTTGAGTACAAGCCTGAGAGGTTTTCAAGGCTGTATCTCTTGCCCACCTGCGCAACCTCCTTCTACAGGTTCGAGAACGGAAAGTGGAGGAACGTCTACGCCGAGAACCTTGACGAGGACCAGAAGATAAGGATAATTAAGGCATTCGAGACTGCGCTAAGGGAAGCGGGATACCAAAAACCCGAGAAAGTGTACGGACAGTTAATCGAGGACAGGGGCAGCCAGATAACATTCTCTGCAACCGGGCAGGAGAGCCCTCTTGAGGTCAAGCAGAAATGGGACCCTGATCAGAAAAAAAGAATCTTGATCAAAAGCTACCTTGACAAGCTGATACCCGAATTTGAGGTAAAGATAGGGGGCACAACTTCGATAGACGTAACGAAAAAGGGAATCGACAAGGCGTACGGAATAAGGAAGATAGAAAGCTACTTCGGATACAGGATTGATGAGATGTTCTTCATGGGAGACGCCCTCTTTGAGGGGGGCAACGACTATCCTGTCAAGAAGGCCGGTGTGGAATCCGTGGCGGTATCTGGTCCAGAGGACACCAAAAAGATAATTAGGGAGATAATAGCGCAGTCGAAGTGAGATCAGTAGTAGTTTGGGACTACCTTCTTCTTCGCCTCTCGGACGATCTTCTTCAGTTCGTTTAGCCTTGTCTTGTGTGTGGCTGCCTCCTTGTCTAGAACCTTGATCTCCTCCTTTGGAGGGCGAGATATTCTTACCGAGTGCCCATGCTTTATGTCCTGCTTTTTCTTGGTTATGTTTCGCAGTGCCTCGGTTGCAGAGGTGTACATATTCTGAAGGTCTATCGCCTCGCGCACGCTGATCTTGTGGTCGAGCTTTAGGCGCTCAATGTTCTTCTCGAAATTCATGATTTTAATCCGATTTCCGACTTTATAAAGTTGCTCTGCAACTTCGTACGGCGCGAAGATTTTGGGAAAATTAGTCCTGCCTGAGTATCTGCACGATCTCCTCGCGTATGCTCTGCTGCAGCTTCTCGATCTGCTCGTTCTTCTCCTTGAGCTGCCCTAGGAGGGCCTTTCGCTGCTCCAAGTCCTCGACCTTGTGGGACTTCTCGAGCTTCTGGTTTATCGCAGCTGCCGCGTCCTTTAGCTTGCCGTAGTCGTTGGTTAGCTTTGTCCCCTCGCTGATCGAGATCTCCTTTTCCTTCACAAGCAATGCTACCTTCTTCAAAAATGGATCCATCATATGCGCCGTAACAGAATAATTATACAAAATATTTCTAATTTATAAACATTTCTCAAAATTTGTTTCATAAAGGTAACATATTTTTCGCGAGCTAAGTAGCTATAAATATCTTGACTAGGCATAGGATATGGGGGCTGATTATGGCTGTTTTGGACCTATCATGGACTGAAAAGTACCGACCGACAAGACTTGCGGACGTGATAGGCCAGGGCGCAATTGTCGAGAGGCTGCAGACGTTCGTTGACGCAAAAAGCTTCCCGAACATGATATTCTCCGGAACCGCAGGGGTCGGAAAGACAACCTGCGCAATCGCTATGGCAAAGGAGCTCTACAAAGACAAGATAAACGAGGCGTTCCTTGAGCTCAACGCGTCCGACACCAGGGGAATCGATGTAATCCGCGGAAAGGTGAAGGAGTTCGCAAGGACAATCGCACTTTCGGGAGACATGATAAAGATAATCTTCCTTGACGAGGCTGATGCGCTCACCCCGGAGGCTCAGCACGCTCTGAGAAGGACGATGGAGAAGTACAGCGCGACGACGCGTTTCATACTCAGCGCAAACTACGCAAGCAAGATAATTGAGCCAATACAGAGCAGGTGCGTGGTTCTAAGGTTCAAGCCCCTCAACGAGGAGGACATGCGAAAGTATATCAAGAGGGTAGGAAAGGGAGAGGGGATTGATGTTGATGACAAGGCAGTTGAGGCGCTGCTATATGTCAGCGAAGGGGATTTGCGAAAGCTGACAAACATACTTCAGAGCGCGGGCTTCAGTAGAAAGAAGGTCACGGACAAGGAGATCTACGATATCGCGGCGCGCGCGAGGCCAAAGGAGGTTGCGGTGATGCTCAGATGCGCGCTCTCTGGTGATTTCATGAAGGCACGAGATGAACTCAACCAGCTCGTTCTCTCATACGGAATGAGCGGCGAGGACATTTTGCTTCAGTGCTACAGGGAGGCGCTCGCCCTTGACGTTCCTGACAAGGTGAGGCTCAAGCTGATAAGCGCAATAGGGGACTACAACTTCAGGATTGTGGAGGGCGCAAACGACAGGATACAGCTTGAGGCGATGCTCGCACGATTCGCGCTTCTCGAGAAGGAAAAAGCCTGATTCTATGAGGAAAGTCGTGGATAGAGAGAATAACCTCGAGGGTCTTTCCACACTGGAAAAGGTAAGGGAGCTGCTTAAGACGCACACCACCACAGAAGTGACTAGTATCCTAGGTCTCCCAAACGGAGGGCTATCTAAGTACACCGACATTCTTCACGCTGAAGCAATAAGAAATGGAAATCAAGAAAAATCCTCTGGAGACTTAGACGCATTTAAGCTTGCAAGAGACGGGTTCAAAACTGAAAAAGATGACTAATTATTCTTTCTGGCAAAAACCAGATAAGCAGTGTGCCAAAGACCGGTGTTTGTCGGGCGCATGCCCTCCTTTCTTACGAGCATCTCTCTAACAACCACCTCGATGGTGTGCACCTCAACAAACTTGAGAGTATTGAGCTTCTTGACGAAACTCTTTACTTGTTCCATGTTTGGCAAATATCCGACAACCATTCCGTCCTGCTTGAGCGCCTTCTTTGCGTGGATCAGGGCCTTTTCGGAACCGGGAAGATCCAGGACTATTACATCCACGTTCTTCGCTGGGATCTTCTTTGTTACATCCGCCTTCTTTATCACTAAATTGTCAAGGCCCAGCATCGCCTTGTTCCTCTCTGCTATTGCAATGAAGTCCTCGCGAAGGTCGTAGCTGTACACCTTCTTTGCTATCTTCGCAAGAGATACCGCGAGCCATCCGCTTCCGGTCCCTGCATCTATGCAAACGCTATCCTTGTTGACTCCTGCGTATGCGATTATCATGCCGATGTCCTTTGGAAGTATGACCTGCGGTCCCCTCTTTAGCTTTCGGTACATCTTTGGATAGATGAACATTGACATATTCTCACTTTGTCTTTTTGGCCTTTGATGATTTAGGCTTTTCCTTTGCGGCGCTCTTTCTCGGTGTCCTTGGCTTTTTCGCTTTTGGGACCTCTGGCCCGATTTTTTCTGACTTAATCTGGGCTGCGGTCTTAATTACAATGGCCTCCTTCTGTTCCTCTACAGGCTTTGGCTTTCCCCAATCCGCCTTTGTCACGCAGTTTGGATCGAGGTCCATCTCAAAGGGCCTCTTGCCCTTTCGGAATACCTTGACAAACGGCGTGTGGCATTTCTCGCACACCTTCTTTGTCGGAACGATCTTCGCATACTGGGGAAGTGGATAGGTGGTGTTGCAGTTTGGCCAGTTTGCACATGAGACAAACTGCTTTCCGATTTTTGACCTCTTGATCACGAGATTTCCCCCGTCGGTAGGGCACTTTCCAAGCACATCCGCCATCTCGCTCTCCTCAAGTCCCTTTGATAGGGCTGTGCCGATCTGCTTCTCATTCGCCTTGAACTTTGCAATGAGTTTCTGGATTATCTCCTTCCCCTCGTTTATGACCTCGCTCTCCGCGATCGTTCCCTTCATTATCTTCTCCATGTCAGAATCTAGCTGCTTTGTGAGATCCTCCTCGACTATGTCGGGACAGTAGCTGTGCAGCGCGTTGTATACGCTCAGACCATAGTCCGTAACCTCAATGAATGCGCCCTTCACGTACCCCCTCTTGAATAGGGTCTCAATGACCTCAGCCCTCGTCGCCTTCGTCCCAAGCTCCTTTCGCTCTAGAAGTGCGATGAGGCTCGCCTTTGAGTATCTTGAGGGAGGCTTTGTCTGTGACTCCCTTGAGGAGATTTTCTCCGCTTTTATTTTCTCTGCAACCTCAAAGATGGGCATCTCGACGTCCTCCGCCCTGAAGTACGGTGCATAAAGATCAATCCATGCCTTTTCCTTGTAGAGCTTGCCCTGCGCCGCGTACTTCTCTCCGTTTGCGTCCAGCACGACAGTTGTGAGCTCCGACTTTGCGTAGTTCCCAAAGCAGGAGAGGAATCTCTTCACGATCAGATCGTATATGTTTTCCTCCTCTGCGCCAAGGCCCTTTGGCATTACGCCGGTTGGGAAGATTGCGGGGTGGGCCTCGTCAGTCTTTGCGCCCTCGTTTGGCCTAAACATCTTTGCGTTCATCAGATAATCTGCGGTCTTCTTGTACTTCTCGTTCTTTGCAAGCTCCGCGATTATCTTTGGAAGGTTTAGCGTGTATGGAAGCTTCTGGGAGGAGGTTCTCGGATAGGAGGTGTATGCCTTTTCGTAGAGCGACTGCGCAATCTGCAGAGTCCTTGAAGGGTCGATCTTGAAGACCTTGCTCGCCTCAATCTGCAGCGATGTGAGGTCAAATGGGGGATAAGGGCGAATCAGATTTTCCTTCTTGTCAACTTTTTCGACGACAATCTCTGCCTGCTTTGTTGTGGCAAGGATCTTCTCTGCGGCCTCCTTGTCGAAGATGCTTCCCTTCGTGTTTGAGAACTCCGTTCCCTTTGACTTGAGGAAGATCTGCCAGAGCGGCTTTGAGACAAAATTCTTTATCTCGTTCTCGCGCTCCGCGACAATCGCAAGGGTAGGGCCCTGTACCCTTCCAATGCTGATTATCTTCTTTATTCCGGTCGTCAAAAGCGCATGCATCAGCGCCCTGCTCATGTTTATTCCCCACATCCAGTCAAGGCTGTGCCTTGCCTCGCCTGCGCTGAAGTTGTTTGCGTCAAACTCCGTGACGTTCTTGTAGGCCTCTAGAATGTCCGGCCTTGTGGTGGTAGAGAATCGCATCCTCTTCACATTCGAATTGCTCACGGTGGAGTTCACGTTTCCGCTGGTCACGAACTTGATTATGTTGGTGCCTATCACCGTTCCCTCTATGTCGTAGTCGCAGGCATTTATGAAGGCGGTGCATTTCTTTGCAATCACCTCGATTGTGTCAAGGTACTTCTTTGTGAAGTAAGATGAGGGATTCTGCTTGTATGATGGAACCCACTCGATGCTGAAGACCGGGAATCCTGACGCTCCCTCTTTTTGCCGAATCGTGAATAAGTGTCCTGCTGCTGCGACTATGTATAGCGTGTCTCCATCGCTTAGCACCTCGTAGTACGGAACGCCGTTGACCGTCTTGCGGGCGGGATATCCGCTCTCGCTGAACGCCATCGCTATTGTGAGCGCAACGCTAGGCTTTTCCGCGATGATTAGCTTGTTCATTAAACCAGCTACTTCCTTGCCTTCCTTGAAGGCTGATCCTGCTCAACCTTGGAGAGATGATAGTTTATGTAGAATCCGAGAGCGACCGCAATCACGGCCACAATGTAGAAGATCGTGCTCCCTCCGGTTACTATGTATGTGCCGATAGAGATAATGCTGAGCGCGACTATCCCAAGCGCGAGGCCGATCGCGAGCTTCTCCTTGCTTGAAAAATCTGGCATGCTCCAACCTTTAACAATATTCTTACAAAACTCTAAATAGTCTTCGAAGGCATAAGGATTTACAAGCCAGTGCAATCCCATGCTCGATCTCCTCTACATAATTGTTCTAACACTAATCTCAGCGCTGATGATAGCTTTTGCCCAGTACAAGTTCAAGAAGGAGATGCCGAAGTTTGAGATGACAGTCAGGGGCATAAAGTCGATTCTCCACAACAGGGAGATACTCCTAGGGGGCGTTGTATACGTGATCAGCCTGGGGATTTACCTGATTGCGCTCAGTCTCGGGCAGCTCTCCATTGTCTATCCGATATTTGCCAGCGTCTTCATCTTTGTGATGCTCGTATCTCGCCAGATGCTCCGCGAAATCGTCAGCCCGATCCGGGTGCTCGGAGTTGGGCTCATAGTAATTGGGATAGTGCTGACCGCACTCACCTTTGGTATGTGAATGAAAATTGGAAACAACACAAAGGTTGCCTTTGCGCTCGTCTTGGTAGTGAGCACACTGCTGGGCGCAGTCGGCCAGCTCTCATTTAAGATAGGGGTCTCCTCATCCGCCCTTTCGATGATGGCCATCTATATCCTGCTTGGATTTGTTGTGTACGGAATCTCAACTATACTCTACTTCTACATTCTCGGAAGGACTCATCTGAGCTGGGCGTATAGCTTCGGGGGACTCAGCTACATCTTCACGACGATACTTGCGCTAACGGTTCTTGGCGAGGGCATACCTCTTCTCAGATGGGCCGGGGTGCTGATAATAGCTCTGGGAGTCGCGCTCATAGGAGTCAGCTAATTGTAATTAGACGAACACACAAAAATGCTTAAAAAGGAGCGTCGCCCTTTAATAATATGGCAATTGCGCAGAAGGAGGACACATCCCAGACAATCAGGGAACTGGTAAACACAATCCAGCTAAACACCGAGTCCATAAGAAAGACCCTAAACGAGGGAGAAATCTCAAATTTCCAAAAGCATTTCAATAAGATCTGGGACAAGCTTAGCATCAGGGACTACGAGTGGCTGACAAGCTACCCCAACTTCAACGTGAGGATTACGATCGCGCAGAGCGAGGATGCCATTAAATTCATACAGTCAAGCAACAGGAAGATGATCATCAGGATGGCAGAGGATATGTTCCCCCAGGTCAGGGAGGCCCTCTCAAATAGGATCTGCATCCCGCAGGACGTGAGGCTTTATGCGAGAGGAAAGGAGGAGTGTAGGGATCGGGCAAATGCCTGGGCATCGCACTAGAGATTATCTTGTTATCGTATATCCCTTGACCTGCTCGTAGAGCGCCTTCGCCTCCTTGTTCTTTTCAAAGTGCTCCCTAACTGGTTTTATCTTCTTTTCAAGTTCCGCAGCTACAAAGCCTTTGAGGTCCATCGGGTGCAGCTTTCCGGCTTCGTAGACTTTTACTAAATCATTGAAGTTCTCGGCCTCGATGTTGCCGCCGAACTTTGCCGGTCTTTCGATTGTTATCGGGTCTGCCTTGTCTTCAACAATCATCTTCTCGATGTAGTCGAACATCGGGTTGCCCGCGACTATCCTTTCCGGGCAGTATGCTCCGCCAACCTTGCTCTTTATCTCCGCAAAGCTGTCGTGCATATATATCGCGCTCTTGGGATTGGACTTTGACATCTTGAACTCAATTAGTGCCTCCTTGTCCTTCATGTCCATTCCCTGCGGAATGCCCTGCAGGCCTAGCACAAGAGGATGGTGGATTGCAACGGGCTTCTTCCACTTGTATTTGTCGGCGATTTCCCTTGCGAGTATGTTTGCCCTTCTCTGGTCTATCCCCAGCTGACAGATGTCAAGGTCCATCTGGAAAATGTCAGTGACCTGCATTGCGGGATAGAATAGCTGGCCGGCGTTTAATTTTTCCCCCTCCTTTCTGCCCATGATCGTTATCGCGCGGGTTATCCTGTCGACCGTTGTCGCTCTGCCCACGTGCATGAATCGGTCCCAGTACTCGATGTTGTCCATCAGGTCCTTTGCCCAGATTATGTCGACCTTGCTCGGGTCTATGCCGGAGGCCTTCCATACCTCGACGAAATATTTTCCTGCATTCCTGATGTGCTCAAGGTTCCCGTCAAACTTGTTGTTTAGGAAGGCAAAATAATCAGCCAGGTAAAGCTTGAACTTTATCCCGACGCTCAGCATCTTCTTTAGGTTTCTTGCCCTCAGCAGCCCGAAGTGTATCGGGGCTATTCCAGAAGGCTCAAAGCCATCGTATGCTGTTGGATGAGGGTTGGTCTCAAGAAGAGAGCGGAGCTCCTCCTCGGTAACGATCTCACTTGAGAAGCTCTTAATCACAGATATCTTTCCATCAACGTCCAAACAGGCACCCAATTTACGTTCCTAATAGGGAGGTTAAATAACTAAAAGTATTTGTTTTGGCAGCCCATTTTCTTCCACACAAGCCTTATAAAGTTTATAGGGTCAATCTGCTTGAGGCGTTTGGGGCACTTTTTGATGCCTTCCCTGCACACTCCGGGCGCCTTTATCGTGATTTTTCAAGGATTTTGTCTCTTGGGCCATTCTTGCGCCATTTTGTCCTCGATAACGGGAAAAGGTATAAATAGTTGTAATAATTTAGAGTATGTTGGTTTGGATGAAGTTCAAGACTACTGCTGATATCAAGATCCCTGAAAGCACTGTGGACCAGATAATCGGGCAGGAAAGCGCCGTGGCGATAGTGAAAAAGGCGTCAAAGCAGCACAGGAACATCCTGCTCATAGGAGAGCCTGGAACGGGAAAGACGATGCTTGCGCAGGCAATGGCCGAGCTCTTGCCGATCGCCTCGCTTGAGGACGTGCTTGTCTACAAGAACGTTAACGACGAGAACCGCCCAATAGTTAAGGTGGTGAAGACATACCCTAACCCTCCAGAGAAGGGAAAGCCGCTGGGAGACGGGCAGGGAAGGCAGATAATACAGAAGGAGAAGCTCAAGGGAAGGCTTGAGAGCGGGCAGGGAAACAGGAGCGTTGTGCCGATTGTCATACTGATTGTCGCTGTTCTATTCATATTATCAATATCCAACATATTTACCGGCTACGAGATTGTGGTCCTCGCGGCCCTGATCTTGGGAAGCCTGATATTTGGATCAATGGCGCTCTTTGTCGGTGGACTTACAAAAAGGGTCGGTGTTCTTCCAGGGATGTTTGAGAGCAACGAGCCAAAGCTTATTGTCGACAACACAGGAAAGGAGCATGCCCCGTTCGTTGACGGAACGGGATCTAAGGCGGGATCGCTATTCGGGGACGTTAAGCACGACCCTCTGCAATCAGGAGGGCTTGGTACGCCTCCGCACCTAAGGGTTGAGAGCGGATCTGTTCACAAGGCAAACAACGGCGTTCTATTCATTGATGAGGTTGCAAACCTCGAGGCAAGATCGCAGCAGGAGCTCCTCACGGCGATGCAGGAAAAGAGATACTCAATAACAGGGCAGAGCGAACTTAGCTCGGGTGCAATTGTGAAGACAGAGCCTGTGCCATGCGACTTCATACTTGTCGCGGCAGGAAACCTACAGGACATCCAGAAGATGCATCCGGCGCTAAGGTCAAGGATCAGAGGATATGGTTACGAGGTTTACATGCAGTCAAGCATGGACGACACGGCAGCAAACAGGGAGAAAATAGTTCACTTCATTGCGCAGGAAATCAAGAAGGATGGAAAGATACCTCCATTCGATTATGACGCATGCATGGAAATAGTAGAGGAGGCAAGAAGGAGAAGCGGAAGGAAGAACAAGCTCTCTCTTGTGCTCAGGGACCTTGGAGGCCTGATAAGGGCGGCAGGGGACATTGCAATTGAGAATGGCAAGAAGATTGTCACAAAACAGGATGTGATGAATGCAAAGCAGCTCGCAAAGCCAATTGAGGCGCAGTATGTGGAGCAGACCCTTGAGTACAGAAAGGACTACAAGGTGTTCAACACGACAGGATTTGGAATCGGAAGGGTGAACGGACTCGCAGTGGTCGGATCGTCGTACCTTAGCGCGGGAATAATAATCCCGATTGTTGCCGAAGTGACACCGGCAAGCTCAAGGTCTGAAGGAAAGCTTATCGCGACAGGAAAGCTCGGCAAGCTCGCGCAGGAGGCGGTCAAGAACATCAGCGCAGTGATCAAGAGGCACATGAGCCGCGACATCGCAAGCTACGACATCCACGTCCAGTTCCTCCAGACATACGAGGGGGTCGAGGGAGACAGCGCAAGCATCTCGGTTGCAATCAGCGTGATATCCGCAATGGAGGGGATACCGGTTGACCAGAGCGTCGCAATGACAGGTTCGCTCTCTGTAAGGGGAGACGTGCTTCCGGTAGGCGGAATAACCGGCAAGGTTGAGGCGGCAATAGATGCAGGGATGAAGAGAGTCATAATTCCAAAGAGCAACCTAAACGACATCTACATCGACAAGGCAAAGCTAAGGAAAATCAAGATAATAACGGTTAAGAACATCGCGGACGTGATCGAGTACGCGCTCAAGAAGAGCTCAAGGAGGGATGCTATAATAAGGGAGCTGAGAAAGTACATGAGTGCGGACTACAAGGAGAAGCCTCCTTTGGACGTGGATGTAAAGGGCAAGTGATTTTTTGGCTGAGAAGAAAGTTGCAAAGGCAAAGGAGAGTAGCGCTGGAGGAGCCAAGCCCGAACTCGAGAATATGGGAAAGCAGATAGTCAGCGAGATAAAGAAGGGCGAGAACCCGAGGTTTGTCGCAACGACAAGAACAAGATCAAACATATTATACGATGCGAAGGTGGGATACCTCAGGCTGGGAAAGAACGAGGAAGAAAGAAGCTTCCTCAACGTCGCGCAGAGCAAGAAGTTCATGCAGACCATGGCGATTGCTGCAAAGTGCCACCAGTTCCTTGTGCAGAACCTGCACACCACAATCAGGGGTCTCTACTACCAGCTCAAGTTCTCTCTTGGAGAGGACGTTGACGAGAGCATATTCGATGAGCAGGCGGAATCGAACCCGCTGATCGAGGACCTTGAGGTCTCACTCGGTGTAAAGAGGGAAGGACTCAACCTCAACGCAAACAGAAAGGGCGTTCTTGCAGGGAACATGAAGGTGCTAGACACCTTCGGAAACGAGAAGGTGGAGATAGACTGCAGCAAGATGGGAAGGAGCGGGTGGCAGATCCCAAGCGACGTGGACAACGACATAGAGTTCGTTGACATAAAGGCAAAGTATGTGCTCGTTGTGGAGAAGGACGCGCTCTGGCAGAGACTCAACGAGGACAACTTCTGGAAGACGGAGAACATCATACTCATAACCCCTCAGGGACAGGCATCGAGGGGAACAAGAAGGATAATTAGAAAGCTGGCGGACAAGGGCCTGCCAATCTACGTCTTCACAGACTCGGACGCGTGGGGGTGGTACATCTACTGGACGATAAAGACGGGAAGCATAAACCTTGCGTACATCGGAAGCGCGGTCGCAACGCCTGAGGCAAGGTTCATAGGGGTCACGATGTCGGACCTTGACAAGTACACCTTCCTAAACAAGCTCACAATCGCAGCATCGGAAGTCGACATAAAGAGGGCGCAGGAGATGCTCAACTACGAATGGATAAAGGTGCACAAGGAGTGGGTGGTTGAACTTGAAAGGATGATCAAGTCCAAGAAGAAGCTTGAGCAGGACGCGCTGCAGGGGCCGAGGCTCACATTCGTCGGCGAATACATCAAGGACAAGATAAAGAACAAGGAAGTACTGCCGTAATACTTTAGATTGATTATTTGGCAAAAAGAATCATCCACAAATGGAGAAACAAGTCTCTGGAAGAGGAGATGATAACGGTAAATGGAAAGCGGATGCTATCCACAAGAGTCGTCACTCCAGACGCAGTAATAATTATACCAATCCTTAAGGGGAATCGAATTGTTCTGGAGCGACAGTATCGAAAGGCTGTAAGAAAATGGATCTACGAACTCCCGGCAGGAGGAATCGAGAAGGGGGAGAAGCCAATTGATGCGGTAAAAAGGGAATTGCAGGAAGAAGTTGGGTACTTTCCAAGAAAAGTGAGGTTCCTATTCAGATCATACATCAACCCGGGACTTGAAACTGAGACAGACTACTTTTTCCTTGCTACAGATTTAGTGAAATCAAAAAAGCCGATGGATGATGATGAAAATATTCACACGAAAATTGTAACGGTAGCTCAGATGATAAAAATGATAAAGAAAAATATGATACTTGACGGCACCTCTCTCATCGGAGTGCTATATTACCTCTACAACAAAAATTAATCTTCTTTTTTTACCAAGGAAGAGTCCCCAGATCCTTGAGACCGATCTTCTCAAGTGCGGCTTCTGGGCTGTAGTAGTACTCCCTGCAGAACTGGTTTATTCCGCGCAGATCGTGTATCCCCATCGCGTTCAGCTTCTCTAGTATCTTCGCCCTCCTCTGCTCCTCGATAATTATCTCAGATGGGGGATATCCGGTGAGCTTTGAAAGAAGATCCCTGTATGTGACGCTCGGCAAAATGTTTGAGTTCTTGTGCGTCTTGTAATCGTATAGGTAGAGGTCCGAGAGGAGCACCTGGGTCTCAATTCCCGAGATCTCTGAAATCTGCGTTATCTTTCTGACGAGTTTCCCGTTCTCCTCGACCTGCGAGATCATTATTATCGCATCGATGAGCGGGATTATGTCGCGCTCTATGTTCATCGGCGTGTGCTGCAGCCTTGTGATGACATCCCTCGCGTTGCTTGCGTGGATTGTTGCCATCGAGATCTTTCCGATGTTCATCGCAGTCATCATGTCCTTTGCCTCCTCTCCCCTGACCTCGCCGATCATGATTATGTCCGGCCTCATCCTCAGAGCGTTCTTGACGAGCGCCTGGGTGTCGAGCTCTGTGCTTGTCTCAAGCCTCACGCAGTTGTCCTGCGTCTCGGTGTTTAGCTCGTAGGTCTCCTCAATGAGCACAATCCTCTCCTCGGGCCTAAAGAAGCTGAAGATCGCGTTTAGAAGCGTGGTCTTTCCGCTCGCCGGCATTCCGCCAATCATAAGGTTTGCGGGCCTGACCTTTAGCCCGTCGACATAGAGCCACAGCCTTGCCGCAACCGCGTAGTTGAGCTCGCCCTTGTTTATCAGATCGATTATGCTCAGCGCCTGCGGCTTAAAGTTTCTTATCGTGATGTCTGCACCCAGCGGCGAGTCGACGACGTTGACTCTTGACCCGTTTGGAAGATGAATGTCATAGATCTTCTTTCCGGCGGCCTCGTTTGTGACGTACATCTTGAGCTTCTTGACAAGCATGCCCAGCTCCTTTCTGGTCTCGATCCTCTCAGGAGCCCTCATCTGCCCCTTTGAACCTGTGTAGAGGAAGATGTTTGCGGTGTTGTTCACCATGATGTCCTCGATATCAGGGTCATAGAGATACTTGTCAATCGGATTGAATATCTTTGAGTCCTTTATCACGGTCGCGACATCCTGGTCGGTAGCTGCAAGATTGACGCTCTTGACCGCGTTTCTTATCGCCGCCTCGCGGTCCGCCTCCTCTGTGAACCTGCTTAGCCTCTCGCTGAGCGCGTCGAATACTGCGCTCTCGAAGTTGAAAAAGTCGCTATCATTCATGCTTTCACTGACGTTTTATATAAAAATCGAAGATACTTAAATCTTGCGAGTGTTTTAGGCGCGAACTGTTGTGCAGTTTACCTCCCTGCCCATCAGTATCGATTCGATCACGCCCGCCTTTCCCGCGTTTGCGATGTAGCCCTGGGCCCCAGTGGACTTCACCATCTCGTAGAGGATCGTGAGCTTACTCTTCATTCCTCCAGTCACATCAACCTTCTTTGCACCGCCCGATCCCTCCAAAACGCTGCTTATGTTGCTTGAGTCTATCTGCTTTACAAGCCTCGCATCCGAATTTTCGTTTGGATTCTTATCGTAGGTACCGTCTATGTCGGCGCCAAGGATTATTTTGTCCGGCCTTATCTTTGTTGCTATGAATCGAAATACCTCCTCTGTTGAAACGATTGACACCCCCTGCTTTGTGTCGAACATGCTGTCGCCGTATACGACAGGCGTGAATCCACTTTCAAGCGCGCTCTTTATCCCCTCGGCAGTCCCGACCTCGATTCTTCCAGAGCTGCTGCATGCAAAGCTTGAAGGTATGAAAGGATAGGGGGAAAGGCCTGCAGCCTCCGCGGCTTGAATAACCAGGGTGTTTAGCTGCTGCATCGCAGTGTGCACCTGGATTGTTCCTTTTATGCTGTCTGGATTTATCAGCCCCTCATTCACGCGATACTTCTTTGCGGCCATGTGCCCAAACGAGCCGCCTCCGTGCCCTAGTATGAGCGCGAAGCTTCTCTCTTTCTTCGCCGCAGCAATCTCCGCAATCAGCCTTTCTATCTGGTCGCCCCTTGCTGTGGATGGCTTTTGAGTGTCCGTGATTATGCTTCCCCCGATTTTTACCATGTAGAGAGGCGCGTGCATGTTTTCACTTGGGCAAAAGCTTCTGCAGATCTATCAGCGAGTCTTGATCGCCAAGTATCCTAGGGCCGCTTCCCTGCCCTGCCTCGATTATGTTATCGCCAACTATGGGGCCTATCGCCTCTCTTACCTTGCCGGCGTTTTTGGCAAGGGTTATTATGTGCGCATTTGCCCCGGCGTCAAAGGTGTATCCTGCGATGCACCTCCCCTCGGAGTCGTTGAGCTTGTGTATCGCATGGACTATCTCCCTTGATGCGTCGTTTGGATACATTATGGGTGGATATGTGTCGAGCATGGTTGCGTGCATGTTGTTGCTGTCGCGCATTGTTATCTCTGCAAGTGTCTCGAAATCCCTCTGCCCTATCGCCTCAACAAGCCTTGTCAGGCTCTCTTCGGCGAGCTGCGGCCTCATTTTGTAGAGCTTGCTCGTGTCTATTGTCCTTTTGTGGCCCTCGCTTGACGAGACGAGCTTCTTGGACTCCGTTACTACGCCAACCATGTCGATCACGTCCGGCCAGTGGCTCTCTGGGGCCACCTGCTCGGCGTAGGAGTCTGAGCCGTCATCCGCGCTTCCCTTGTTCCACTTGACAAATCCACCCATCAGGCTCCTTGATCCGCTTCCGCTGATCTGCCTTGCGAACACTGAAAGCTCACGCTGAGAAAGCCCAAGGCCAAGCGAGTGCGAGATTGCCGTGACCAGCGTTGCCGCACCGGATGCGCTTGAGGCAAGGCCGCTTGATGTGGGAAAGGAGTTCTTTGAAACGATAAGGATCGGCAGCTTTACCGCGGAGAGCGATCTCATTTTCCCTATCACCTCCATTATCGATCCCATCTTTCCGTTTTCAGGGATTAAATCCTGCTGCTGCCCGTTTAGATAGAGCGTGTCCTTGCGGATCCTTTCCGAGAAGAGGACGCTTGTGAGCGTTGAGAGCCTCTCGTCTAGGGTTATGCTAAGCGAGGAGTTGGTCGGCAGGTTCAAATGCTCGTCCCTCTTCCCCCAGTACTTTATCAGAGCGATGTTTGGCGTGCCGATTACTGTCGTAATTTTCTCGTCCATAAAAATCAGGCAAATTTCTTTCCCTCAAGTATTATCCTATCTATCGCTATCGCAAGCCATCCGGTGTAGTTTTCGGGGTGCTCCTTTACATCCCTTCCAAGGTCCTCAAGGCTCATCCACCTATAGTCCATGACCTCTTCTGGGTTCGGGTCAACTGCCCCGTCATACTTTCCAAACACCACATGGTCGTACTCGTGCTCGGTGAGTCCGTCTCCGACCTCCACCTTGTAGATGAAGCTGAATATGTCGCGGAGCTCTCCGCAGTTTATGCCAAGCTCTTCTTTGACCCGCCTCCTTGAAGCGTCAAGTATGCTCTCGCCGATCATTGGATGGGAGCAGCAGGTGTTGCTCCACTTGCCCTTCGAGTGGTACTTTCCCATCGCCCTGCGCTGCAGAAGCGTCTCGCCCTTTGAGTTGAAGAGGCACACGGAAAAGGCCCTGTGGAGTGTCGCCCCGTTTTGGTGGGCGGCCAGCTTCTCCATCGTGCCTACCTGGTTGTCCTTCTCATCGACAAGTATCACATTGATCTGGTTTTCCTGAGCCATAAACATGCACTATCCCTAACCCAATATAAGTTAATAAATCTGACATTGGATTCGTCAGCTTTCCTCAAATCAGGCTTGCGCCCTCATCGCCCATTGAGGTTGTGAACGCATTGAAGCCAGCCTCTTTGTATCGTGAGCAAAGCGAGATTGCGCCCTCATCGTTTGGCGCAAGCGCTATCGCGCAGCCGCCCTGCCCTGCAGCGGTAAGCTTTGCGCCCAGGGCTCCGTTGTCAAGGGCAATCTGCACAATCGAGTCGAGCCTTGGTGTGGAGACTCCTATCTCCCTGAGCAGCTCGTGGTTTCGGCTCATCAGGGATCCGACATGCAGAAGTTTTTTCTCTTCCAATGACTTTACGGCCTTGTTTGAGATTTGGTCCATCTCATCGAAAATGGAGTTGACGAACTGCGGCTTTTCCTCTCTTAGCTTGCGGACGCTCGCCACTGCTGCCCCGGTCTTTGCAGCGGTTCCGCTATCGATTACCACAAGAGGAAGCCTGTAGCCCACATTTAGCTTTGTGACGCCAAGGGATTTCTTGTAGGCAACATATCCGCCGAGCGTCACGGTGTTGGTGTCGATTCCCGAGGGCATGCCGGCATGCGCAACCACATCGCCAAGATACGAAATCTCGCCCACCTCCTCAATCGTCGGCTCGTGACCAAGAAGCCCTAAAACCGCAAGCGCAACCGCTGCGTACTTTGATGCAGACCTTCCGACCCCCTTGAGGACATTGTCAAACTTTATATCGATCCTTGCGCTCCTGTAGCCGTAGCGCCGCATGCACTCCGCGACAACCACGGCCAGCGAATCTACAAACGAGAACTCCCTGAATTTGGAGAACTCCTTCTTTTCATATAGAGAATGGAACTTATCCAGCTTGGAGAATAGTTCCTCTTTTGAGATCATAGTCCGCTTCGGGTCTAGCTTTCGGATAATCTCAATTCCCGCCTTTGCAGCAGCAATGTCGACAAAGGTCTTCTCGCCTATCGCCGCGGCTATCCCAAGTTTGTCGTAGACGACCGCATGCTCCCCGAATAGGATTATCTTGCATGGGGCGCAGCTTTGCATACATGGAGCTTGCAGGGCAATGGCTTTATAGTGCAAAAAGGGTTCGACAATAGGCAAAGAGGTTAGGCACTCTGCTTGCTTGCCTTACTGACAGGTATGCTGAGGCTATAGCTGTAGAGGTAGAAAAATCCCTTGTCCTCGTACCTTGCGATCGCCTCCTCACGGCTTATTCCCTTGAAGGAGTTCTTTGGGGTCATCAGCTTCCAGATGCCAGCCTCTGTGCCAAGCGCAATGAGCCTGTAGGCCTCGTGTTTGTCCAGGCCGCAGTTTCTTGCAAAGTCCACCGGATCAACGCCGTGATAGAGCTCTGATTTGCTTGGATAGTGTGCCATTATCTCTGAAAGTATTGGGGCATACATCTTTGCGGCCCCCAAATCAACCTTCACATCTATGTACAGCAGATCAACCATCTTCGTGTTTGGCTCTGCCTGAGCCGTGCTTGAATGGGGAAGAGAGGTAAAAACAAATCCCTTGTCCCTTTGGATTGATGCAAAGGGGCGGTTGTCATATGGAACGGTGGAATCTGTGATTATCTCGGAAAGCAGGCCAGAATAAGTCTTGATGAAATCTTTTGTTCGCATTTGTGCACCAATATAATCTTCTTTTTCTCTCCTTATAGCTTGGGTGAAATTTTGCTTACGCCCAAGTCACACAGATCTGCACTGCGCCTTCATAACTACCAGCTCGTAGAAGTCCTTATCCGAACTTGAGAATCCCATTACTGTCATCCTCTGAAGAACGCTCGTATCAAGGGCCTTTTCCGCCTTTGGAAGACTCTTCTCTACACGGCCGACAACTCTTGAATTTGGGGTGTCCGCATCCACCATTATTGTCCTTATGGCTGCAAAACCCGTCTCTTGTCCGCTTTTCACTTTGTATATCTCAACATTCCACAGGCCGTCAGGGGTCTTCGCCCCGGGATTTAGGAACTCGGTTACGTTCCAGTGCCTGCCGTCCTGATCGCGGATTCCGTTTTTCTTCAGAAGCTCGAAGTTCTTTGATACATTGACTTGCGCAAAACTCATGCTATCACTTGCAAAAATAATAACCTTGTAAATGGTGTTGTCTCTTCCCATTTAAAAGGTTTATTCATCTATCGTTTGGATAAAATAAGCTATTTTAGAGAAAGAAAATCAGATCCTTCCCTTCACGTAGCTTATCCCGACAACAAATGCCCAGATGAGCTCATCGTAGAACAGTATCTCCTCGACCCCGCCATGACCCAGGGGCAAATGGACTTGCGCGCCGAGCATGTTCATTACTGAAATCGAGAGCACAATTAGCGCAAGCAACCCAGCTGCAAGCGAGTAGTAGGCGAGCGGTTTTTTGAATACCCTGCTGAACGCAAGGCAGAGCACGCAGATTGACCCGAAGACAATCAGCGCTGAGATTATGTGAGGGGCGCCGGTGGTCTCTGGGAATGTCCCGACCCCTATTCCTCCGAGTGCCGCGATGAAGAATCCCAGGGCGGAGTATCTTCTGGCAGATTTGAATAAGAAATATGATCCGACAATAAGCAGAACTCCAAAGAACTGTATTGCAGGGTTGAAGATCGTCGCTGTGCTTCCGACGCCAAGATCACTTATGTAGTTGTCGTTTAGGCTGTAGTTTGGATACAGATGCTGCGAAAGCAAGACAAAGAAGACAAGCTCTATTGCTGCAATCATTATAATGATGCCTGCATACTTGCCAAATTGGTTCATCGAGCCCTTTTTCATAGGTATAACTGAGTATGGTTGTAATTTATACCGTTGTGTTTGGACAGAAGAAGTAGGGATTGGGGTTGCCGAGATTTGAACTCGGACTTGCTGGTGGCACCTATTCATATATCATAGTTCCAAATTCAGGTCATCGCAATGGGCTCATAATTTTCAATATCTGGAGCCAGCCGCGCTGCCAGGTTACGCAACAACCCCACTCCTAACTAGATAGATGGTAAGATATTTATTTAGCTTATGTGCTACTAGTCTGTTTTATGGGAAAGGTAATTTACAGGGATAGTCACCTCGAAATAGAGGAAAAGGTGGTGAATGTTAGGGGAAAAAGAATAGTCACTAAACAGTTCATCCAGCCAGACATTGCAGTCATATTGCCGCTAATGGGAAACGGCACCTTTCTGCTTGAAAGGCAGTATAGGCATGGTCTTGACGCCTACAACATTGAATTTCCGGCCGGAGGCATAGAGAGGGGCGAAAAACCTGTAACTGCAGCAAAGAGGGAGCTTGAAGAGGAAACCGCTTACAGGCCTACAAGGATAAGGTTCATGTTCAAGGATTTTGCTAACCCCGCCGTTAGTAAGCGCATGTTCCACTACTTCTTTGCCGACAGGTTTACAAGGGGAAAGACTAATTTTGACGATACTGAAGAGATAGGGCTGCTTAGGGTTCGGCCAAAGAGGCTTGAAGAGATGATAGGATCTGGCAAGATCTTGGACCACAAGACCATCTGCGGGTACCTCTACTGGAAGAACTACATCGCCAAGAAGTGAGATGATGATAAAATGCATTTTATTTGACCTAGGCGGAGTGCTCGTCGAATTCTCTGATGAAGAATACATCAGATATCTCTCCTCAATGAGCCACAAGGACATAAAGAAGGGCAGAAAAAGGCTTGAGTTCTGGTGGAGAAGGCTTTATTTGGGCATGATAAAGGTAAGCTTCTTTGAGCAGAATATCGCCAAGATCTTTGGGATAGAAAAAGAGCAAGTGCGTTGGATAGAGTTCTACGAACAGAGGGTCAAACTGGATAAAAAGATGGTTGCCCTTGCCAAGAAGCTTAGAAAGAATTACAAGATTGCATTTCTATCAGACATTGATTTTAGCCACTACGACATTTCACTTAGGATCCTCGATTTAAAGTGGTTTGATTACCACTTTGCGTCCTGCTACATAAAGCTGAGGAAACCAGACCCAGAGGTATACAGGTATGTCCTGAAGAAAATAGGGCTAAAACCAGGGGAGGTGATCTTCATCGACAACAGGCTAGACAACGTGCTTGGGGCAAGGAGTATTGGGATAAGGTCGATAGTCTTCAAGGGCCAGAAGGATCTCATTTCACGGCTTAAGAAACTTGGAGTAATGTAGGTGTGGTCATGTCAATACTGAGCGAGATAGGGGTTGTGTTTGCAAGGCAGTGGATAGCGGGTACAAAGACAGTGGATGCGCTTAAAGACGCACATATGATAAACTCAGAGGGCAAGAGTGCAATTGCAAACTACCTCGGTGAGAACTTCACCGATAAGAGGCTGATTGAGAAGAGCGTCAAGATCTACTTTGAACTGCTTGGACAGATAAAGAAGCAAAAGATAAGGGCAAGCATCTCTGTTAAGCCTTCTCAGCTTGGGATCATGCTTGGCGATGATGAGTTTTATCGAAACTACCTGAAAATAGTTGCATATGCAAAGAAGCTGGGGCTAATCGTATGGGTCGATGCGGAGGAGTATGAGTACATAGAGAGGACGCATAGGGTTGTCCTTCAGATTCTCAAGAAATACAAGAATACTGGTCTCGGAATACAGACAAGATTGAGAAGAAGCATGGGGGATGCCGAGGGAATCGTAGAGGCGGGAGGGTTAATCAGGCTAGTGAAGGGGGCGTACGTCGAGCCGGAGGAGAAGGCATATGTTGACGCCAAGGGGATAACAGCTAACTATGAGAGGATAATGGAGCGCCTCTTTGCGATGAATGCAAAGTTCATGGTGGCGACACACGATGACTATTTAATATATAAAGCAGTTTCGCTCGAAAAGAAGTATAGGCGAAGGGTAATGTTTGGCATGCTCAAGGGAATACGCGGAAAGCTGGCAGACCGAATGGCAAGGGACGGAGAGGATGTCAGCATCTACCTCCCCTTTGGCGAGGAGTGGTTTGCCTACTCTCTGCGCAGGCTTAAAGAGGAGGGACATGCAATGTTACTTGTGAGGTCCATATTCCAGCAATAGGTGTTTAATTGGCGAAGGAGAAAATCGATGAAAAGGGAATAACGGTCAAGAAGGCCGAGAATTTCTCAGAGTGGTACATCCAGACAATCATCCGATCCGAGTTCCTCGACTACAGCGACGTCTCCGGCTGCTACATATTCCGCCCCGCAGCGTATGCCGCATGGCAGAAGATATACGATGCGGTTGACCCGGAGCTTAGAAAGCTCGGAGTGGAGAATGTCTACTTCCCTGTGCTTATACCAGAAAAGTTTCTAAGTGTTGAGAAAGATCACATAGACGGGTTTGCCGCAGAGGTCGCCTGGGTCACCCACGCAGGGGATACGAAACTCGGCGAGAGGCTTGCGGTTAGGCCCACATCTGAGGCTATGATGTATCCGACGTTCGCCAAATGGATAAGGTCCTGGAGGGATCTGCCGATGCGGTACAACCAGTGGAACAGCGTGCTTAGATGGGAGTTCAAGGACCCAACCCCGTTCTTGCGAACCCGTGAGTTCCTCTGGAACGAGGGCCACAGCGTCTTTGCAACAGAGAGCGAGGCACGAAAGGAGAGGGACCAGATACTCGGGCTTTATGTCAGGATACTAAAGGATTACCTTGCGCTTCCAGGGATAGTCGGAAGGAAGACGGAGAAGGAGAAGTTTGCAGGGGCGGTTGAGAGCTATTCAATAGAGCATGTTATGCCGGATGGATACGGGGTCCAGGGGCCTGCGTTCCACTTCGACGGACAGAAGTTTGCGAAGTCATTTGAGATAAAGTTCCTTGACGCGGACGGCAAGAGCTCATATGCGTGGCAGAACACCTATGCGATAAGCACGAGGGAGCTGGGGGTGATGGTTGCGACCCACGGAGACGACAAGGGGCTTGTTATACCACCAAAGCTCGCACACATACAGGTTGTCATAGTGCCAATCTTCAAGAACGAGAACAAGGAGACTGTGATGGAGTTCGCAAACAAGGCGCTCAAGCTGCTCGGCGAGGAGTTCAGGGTGAGGCTTGATGAGCGGGAGGGATATTCCCCGGGATTCAAGTTCAACGAATGGGAGATGAAGGGGGTGCCGGTCAGGATAGAGATTGGGCCGAAGGACGTCGAGAAGAAGCAGGTTGTTCTGGTGCGAAGGGACACGGGCGCAAAGAGCGAGACAGACCTTGGAAACCTCTCTGAGAAGATAAATCTGCTGCTCAATGAGATACACAAATCTCTCTATCTGAAGGCGGAGAAGTTCCTCCACGATAATGTGCACACTGCGAAGGACTACGACTCGCTAAAGAAGACCCTCAAGGAAAAGGGAGGGATAGTTAGCGCGCCGTGGTGCGAGGACCAGGAGTGCGAGGAGAAGATAAAGGCAGAGACTGGGGCAAAGATCACCAACATGCCGCTGGGGCAGGGAAAGGTGGACGCAAAATGCGTCTACTGCAAGAAGAAGGCGAAGACAATGGCGAACTTCGCCAAGTCATACTGATTTTTTCAGATGCGTAATATCATCACTAGTCAGAATTACCTCGTATCATCATCGAAATAGAATTGGCTGCCCATCTATATATTACTTTCTCGGAAGGGCTAGACGATCAGGATATACGAGAGTATGACCATCAGGATGCCCAGCAGCATCTTGCGCCTTATGCCCTGCTCCTTGAACATCGAGCCGGCGAAGAACACGGTTATTATCACAAAGAGCGAGTTTCTCACGGTGCTCGCTATGCTTACAGAGACGGCAGGCAGCGAGAGAACATCATAGTATGTGAGTCGGTAGGCTATTGTCAGCAGGACAATTGCGATAAGGGTGTATCTGTAGGTCATTGCGGTCTGCGCAATCTCCCTGATGCCGTTGTACTTTAGGGTTATGAATATCGCAAACTCGAACGCCATAAGGATCTGTATTATGACAAGAAAAGAGAAGACGCCTATGTCAAGCAGCTGGTACCTCCCGATTATTGTTGCCATTGCGGCGAGTAGGGCGTTGATCACCAGGAAATACTTGTACTTGCTGCTCTCAAAATCCTTCTTTTTTCCGGATTTCTGCCTGTTGAAAAGCAGAAGGTATGTGGCGACTATGAGTCCGGCAAGGGCCGCGTATTGGATCAGGCTCAGGCGCTCGGAGAGGTAGGTGTAGGCGAAGAGAACTATGAAGAAAAGCGGCAGGGAGCTTGAGACAGGGGTTGCGACGGAGAGGCTCCCGTGCTTGAACACCCTTGCCGAAATCAGATACGATGCCGATGTGAGTATGCTCCCCACGACCAGGAGGAACCATTGCAGGGGGGTTATCTGGCTTATGTTGACCAGGGGGAGGAACGCAAGAGATACAATGGCTATTATCCACGAGAAGGCTGCGCTGTATTGGGTCGCGTGCTCCGACTTGAGGGTCCTCTTCTCAAGGATTGTTGCCGCCGCCATCAAGACGGATGAGACGAGAACCAGGTAGTACCACTCTATCATGGAAACAAATATGCTTACTATTCAAGACTTATAATGTTTTTTACTGGACGATGAGAAGATATGCAAACGCCATAATCGCTGCGCTCATCAGCACCTTTCTCCTCACGTCTCCTTCCCTGAAGAGAATCCCGCCTATGGGCACGGTCAGCATGACGAATATCGCATTGCTAAGCGTGCTTGCTATGTTGACTGGGGCGACAGTCAGCGCAAAATAGCTCAGTATCCTTAGGGCCGTTATCAAAAGGACGAGCACGAGGAATGTGAACCTGTACTTCCTAAGCGTCCAGACAACTCCCTTTGCCCCTCCGTACTTAAACCTATTGAATGTCCACAGGCATGCTGCGGCAGTTATCTGGGTTATTATGAGGAAGGTGAAGACGTTGATGTTGACCAGCAGGTACTTGCCGACTATGCCCCCGATGGATCCGATTAGCGCAGTTGCTACAAGGATGGTCTTGTACTTGTTGCTATCGAAATCCCTCTTGAACGGATTTTTCCGCCTCCTGAAAAGCAGCAGGTAGGTGACTGCGCCTATTCCGAAGATGCACAGGCCCTGGAGGAGCGTGAGCTGCTCCGAGAGGAAAATGTACGCCAAAATGACGGTGAATATTATCGGGAAGACATTTGCAAGCGGAGTGATAGAGGAGATGTTGCCGTGGCGCATCACCTTGACGCTAAGCAGTAGGGTCATTGAGGCAAGGGCGCCGAAGAGGACCGCCAAAAGCAGCTGCAGGAGAGTTATACCGAAATTTGCAAATGGTATGAATATGACGCAGGCTATCGCAAGAAGAAAGGACGATGTCAGGCTGTACTGGGTCGCGTGCTCGGCCTTTAGGGCGCGTTTTTGGATTATGGAGACTGTTACGTTCAGGATCGCGGAGAGCGCAATCAGATAATACCATTCAATCATGAGAACACCGTATGCCTGCGGCACGAATAAATACGTTATTTGGAGATTGATAGTGTGGAGAAACAAGAATTTGAATCTTTGCTCGACAAACGGGTTTGGAAAAAGGGCGTAGTGCACCTTGCAAAAAGGGACAGGGTGCTCGGACGGATAATGAAGAAAGTCGGGTATCCCAGCTTTGAGGTGCACGAGAACCACTACAGCTCCCTGATAATATCAATAGTCTCGCAGCAAATCTCCTGGGCGGCTGCGAACTCGATACTGAGGCGATTCAGACTGCTCTACAATGGAAGGATGCCGACGCCGAAAGAGTATCTTAGGACCAAAAGTGAAAAATTGAGAGGCGCGGGCATCTCACCACAAAAATATGTCTACCTAAAGGATCTGTGCGAGAGAATTGAAAGTGGGAAGCTTGAGCTCAAAAAATTCCACAAGATGCCCAACGAGAAGATAATCGAGGAGCTTGATGAGGTGAAGGGGATAGGCAGGTGGACGGCAGAGATGTTTTTGATATTCAGCCTTGGCAGAACAGATGTGTTTCCGGTTGACGACCTCGGGATAAAGAAGTCCGTCAAGGAGGTATACGGGCTTAGAGATCTCCCCGACAAAAAGAGGCTGGAGAAGATGAGCGGGGCGTGGCACCCCTACGGCTCAATAGCTGCGCTCTACCTCTGGCACAGCCATGACTAGAATGCGAATAGCCCCTATCGGATTCGAACCGATGTGTGCGGGTCCAAAGCCCGCTATCCTTGGCCACTAGATGAAGGGGCTACAACATATTATCGTGGGAAAGGATTTTATAGCGCTTGCACGCTAGGCCAAAAACATAACGCACAGTAAGATGAGACAGTTTAGAACCTGCATTGAGGATACCCTAAGATGCAACTCGGCGCTTGCATTTCTCCTTTGGCTGCCGACAAAGACTGCAAGTATTGGAAATGCAAACAGTAGGTACGAAAATGGCAAAGTGACCCCCAGGATTGTGGCGCAAGCGAATATTGAAAGGGGGATATTGATCCCAAAAAGTAGGTATGCCAGGTAGTGATATCTGACTGAAATTCTCTTGTATATGTTTTTTAATGTCATCACCAAACCACTAGGTGCAATGCAAGCGCAAATATGAAGATTGAAAGGAATGCTGCAGTAGATTTTTGTAGTAGTGGCTCCTTTTCCTTGGATTTGAGGAGCATCATGCGCGCAGCGGAAACATTTAGCATAACGCAAAGAGCGATGCCGCTGCACTTTGCCGCAAAATCAAAAAAATCCATCAGTATTCCAATCATTAAACCACAATCGCGCCCAGTTTTGATTCGAGCTGGTATGCGAGAAGCAATCCTGAAATCCTTGACTTTTCGGTGAGTAAATTTGTTATTTGTCCAGGGTTCGAAGACAATAGGCTTATTTTCTCTGGCTTATCCCTGCACTTGAGCAGGTAAGAGCCTGCAAGTGGCGCCTCTACCATCCCAAGAGAGTGGAATGCACGGGAGCGCAGATTGGTTGCTTCCGCTCTGCCCACCTGAATTCCGTTTATGACGAGCTGGTCTCGAAGGTAGTTCTCCATTCCCTCCTCTTTTTCCGTGACCTCGGGACTTGGGGGTTTGAAAGCCGGACTTCTGTTGTGCTGCACAACAAAATGCCTTGCGTAGGGGTTGAATTTTATCAGAAATCCGAAAAGCACAATCCCTAAAATAAGCGGGAGCTGCTCCACAAGAAGATCTAGGCCGTAGGAACTCATTCAATCACCAAACTGAGCCGCTGTGGATCTTGCTGAACTATCCTGTAGCCAAAACTTGGCGCCAATTCAAGTGCGCGATTGATGCTGCGCTCATCGACATTGTACTTTTTTGATATCGATTGCTTGCTAAATGAGCCATTTGTCGAGTCATTTAAAATGAGATGGAAGAGCAGTCTTGCGAGCTGATTCTCAAGAAAATCATTGTGCTTCTTTTGCTGCTCTGAGAGGTTCGCTAGCCCAATTATCCTCTTTGCAAGTATCAGATCCGAGCCGATCTTGCCTTTCGCCTTTGGGACCTGTATTTCCATCTGCCTCTCACGGAGGGCGGCAATAAGGTACGGGAAGATGCTCTCTATCCTCACAGCATAAAGATCGCCCAGATAAGCGATGACGCTCAGCATCCTAAGCAGCGCATCGCGCAGATGGTAAACTGGGGAATCGATTGAGTACACCTCCTCAACAATGTGGCTTTTGCCGAATGTGAAGAGGTAAAAATTCGTGCCGCAGTCAATTGCGTATTTTAGCTCGGTCCCCTTTGAGTACGGATGCAGGTTTGGATATCCGTCAAGCGCCTCGGCAAGATCCGCAAGCCTGCCGCTGAGTTCGGCCCTAAGTGGTAACTTCATGGAGATGTAGTCCTTCCCCTCCTCTGTTTGCATCTGCTTGCCGATCTTCATCAAATCAACTCACGAAACTGCCTCTGCAAAGGCGTCCGCAATCTCGTCGTCCCCGAACCCGATCTCCCTTAGGCCCCTTAGTATCTCATGCCGATCTGCACCCAGAGAGATCAGCTCGGATATGAGCCTGCTCAGCTCCACAGAGTAGTCGCCTGCAAAGAATGATTTCACCACGCCAATCTGCGACTCGCTCAGCGAAAGCCCCTTTAGGAAGCGGGTGAACTTTGCGTCCTCTATTTCGATTCTCATTTCATCACCTGATTTTAGCGCAAATGGCCTTGCTAGCTGCACCCCCTTCACTCGGTCTATGAAGAACGAGCCTCTGCGCTGGCCTTTGTAGATTTGGACCACAAGGCAGCTTCCGAGGTCCAAATTCTGGATGGCGTTCGCCTTTTCCGCATCCAGCTCATAGCTTCGTGAAAGCGCCTCTATGCTTGGCCCGTCCTGGATCCTGAAGGCAAAGATCGTCGCCACATTCGAAAGGAAGGCCTCGCTTATGTCGCCGAGCAGCTGCGAGGCAAGTATTAGGCCTATCCCGTACTTTCTTCCCTCCCTTATCAGCACGCCTAGAGTGTCGTGGTTTAGCAGCAGCTTCCACGCCTCGTCTAGCACAACAAATAGGTTGTAGTCTGTTCTTGGCCCGCGCCTGCGGGCGTCTTCTAGGATTTTCTCGAGAATTCGCTTGGCGGCAAGCTGCTTTTGCTGCTCGCCTAGCCTCATGAGGTTGAAGTAGCAGATTCCTGCAGACTCTAGGGCATCATCAAGAGACTCAATCTCCGCTTCCCTGTAGAAGAGGTGCTCGACAAACTCCCTGTACTCCCCCGTGAAGTCTATGAGCAGCACCCTTGAGCTTGCAAACACGGACATGCGGACCATCATGCTCTTGATCAGATAGCTCTTGCCGCTTCCGCTCATCCCGAAGACGAAGATATGAGGGTTTATCAGGCAGCTTAAGTCCAGGAAGAACGGGGAGGAGTCGTTGCGCGTGTTGCCTATGTAGATGAGCGAGTTCTGCGTCTGGGCAGGAAAAGGCTCATCGGAATAATGAATCTGGGCAAGTTTTGAGATTTCGCTTGATGAGACTACGCTTGGCTTTATTTTCATCAATTCACCATATTAAAGAGGAGCTCCTCCCCAGTGAGCACCCTGTGGCCGAGATTGTAGGTTGCGGAGAAGAGGCTGCAGAGCTGCTCAAGCTGCAAGAGCGCGGAGTTTGCGGCTGCGCTTTCGGTAGAACCACAAGAGCTGCTTTTGACCCTGATTACCACCCCTGTTGGTCTTTTCCCTTTTGTTATCTCGGATATCTCCGACTCAATTATTGCAAGCTCCCTCCTAAGCCTACTCAGCTCGTCTGATTTTGATGCCCTTGTCCTTGAGATCTCGATCTCCTTTATTCGCCTTTTGGTCTCAAGGGAATCCACTACGCCCTTGAGGTCGTTTTCTGCGACTTGCACGCTAAATTCGAACGGGAACCTGCATTTCGCGACGATTTCCTCGAATTTCTCGCTAGAATTTGTGATTCTTGAATTTGGGATCAGGGCGGCAACACAGACTCCCTTGTAGAGCTCTCCCTCACCTCTTATTGCAACCTTCGGATTCTCGCTTAGCCTATAGCCGCTGCCCACAAGGACTATCCCATGCCTGCGTGCAAGTATCGGATTTATTATGTGGGAGGATCGCGAGTAGAGAATTGCGACTGTGAATGAGACTGCGGAGATTGCAAGGGCGATTGGGCTGAAGAGAATTATTGAGAGCAGCAGCATGATCGCAAAGACCCCGTAGATGAGATTGCTTGAATTCCTTTCTATAAAATCAATCGGGTCCATCAAATCACTAAACGATTCTGAACTTTCCAAAGGAAGCCTCGGATCCCAGCAGGGCTGAGAGCTCCTTTATCGAAATGCCAGTCACAATCAGGCTGAAGGCGGGCAAAATGAAGATCTGCATTATCAGCCTAGATATACCAAGGAGCAGATCGCTAAGGAGCTGGTTGAGCTGGCTTGTTATATCACTCACCCCGCTTGCAAGGGAGGTGAAAATTCCGGAGCTTATTTGGTTGCTTGAGAGGCTGGCGGCAGAATTAAGCTGCCCGCTTATGGAGCTTGCTGAACCTGTTATCTGGATTATACCCGTGGAGTTGACAGAGCTATAAGTGTTGACCATTGTTGCATTGAGAAGGTAGCTCATCGGCAGTACCACGTATGTGCCAATGGCAACTGCAATTAGGAACCCGCCGATCTTTCTGGTCGCATAGAGCGCGCGGAGTATCAGTCCTGCAGGCAGGATCACGGTTATCGCGGTCACGGAAACAAAGGAAAGGAGCGCCGCCTGAACGGTTATGCCGAGGGCCAGGGTTGTGACTATGTTGAGGACATACTGGATCTCGCCTATTATTGGGGAGAGTATCGAGGAGAATGAGATTGAAACTATCAGAAGGTTTAGCTTGAAGGCAGCTATTGTCCCAAGTATTGTGCTGAGTGCAAGGAGCGAAACCAGAAGGCCTGAGACCGTCACAAAAAGTGAGCTGTACTGATTTCCGGAAATGGTGTAGGGCTGAAGCCCCATCAGATAGCTATAGGAAAAACACAGTGCCGCATTATCGTTCATGTACGAGGGGCAGGAAAACGATGAGGTGCTTCCCAAAGTTATCGAGTTCACAACGCCTGTGATAAGCCCATTGCTTGCAAAGAGGGCGATCATGAATCCCACCAGTGCGCCGCTGACAATTGACTGGTAGATTTCGTTCTTGCCGAACTCCTTAAGCCTCTTCTCATCCAGTGCATAACCCAGACCCAGACAGATGCCACTAATGGAGAACATTATCGCAATTATCCCAACGGCTATTCCGAATCCGTACTGGCCGAATGGAAGAACGTCCATCTAAACCACATTCGCGCTCATGTTTGTCAGCAGGTGCGTAGAGGCGATTGCAAAGCCGCTTGAGGCGACAGATAGGACTGCGACCATTATCGCCCCGATGATTATGTTGACCGAGGTGGTGTGGAAGTTTGCCTTCTTGTCAGGCGGAAGCATCTGCCCGACCGCATAGAATACACCGGCAACTATGAAGAGCACCGCGCTGAGAACCGGACCTATCTGCGCGAGTATCTGCTGAAGGGAGTTTAACGTGCCGACAATGTCAAAGATGAAGAACCCTTGCGCATTGACAGTTCCTACAAGGAGCAGAGCTGCCAGGGAAATCAGCTTCGTGCGGCTTTTTCCAAACGAATTTGGGATTTTCACTCTTATTTTTCCTAATTCCATCATATTACCTTATACTTTAGTATATTTTATATATTTCAATATATATTTAAATAGTGTAGTAATTTTACTGATAATCTTTTTAAACTGCTATTCGTATGTTATCTGGGTTCTCTCGAAATTCGTGTTTCGAGGTCCGAATGATGATATGCCAAGAGTCATTGAAGTTGGAAGGAGAGAGGAACTCAAGGCAAAGATGCTCAAGCTTCTAAGCACCAATGGAAGGATGAGCATTGGTGACCTCGGAAAGAATCTGGGGATTACAAAGCCGAGCGCATACCACCTGTTTCTTGAGACGATAAAGGAGTACGATCTGCGATTCATCCCGGAGATCGACATTGAGAAGATCTGGAAGTACGAGTTCATCAAACTTGCAAGGATGAGGACAAAGAAGGAGATTCTAGACGAGGCAATCGAGGAGATTCCGGAAGCGGGATTCCAGGAGTATATGGCGCTCTTCAAGTTCAAGGGAAAGCAGCCAAGCGACGATGAGATACGAAAGGCAATGGGCAACTCATATATGCCGCAGTTCGTGGCAAGGCTAGGCGGGGAGTACAGCCTGATAATGTACGCTGTGGCGAGGCGCTACAACGACGTCAACAGCTTTGTGGTTGAGTTTGCAAAGAAGCTAAAGGGGGACACAACCTCGGAGATGAACAGGATAATCGTAGACATGGGATACTTCCCACTAAAGAAGGAGCTTCTTGAGAAGTTCAACATCTCGGAGACGTATCTTGCACTTTTGATGGGGCTCAACGAGGACGGCAGGCAGGAATTCATAAGCATAGCAAAAAAGTACAAGAAGGAGCAGCAGGGCATGGTCTATGCAATGGACCGTCTAAAGAGGACAGAGATACTCAGGCGCGTGACATACTACGAAGGAAAGCAGAAGAGCACGGTGAATGCGATAATACAGATGAAGGTGACAAACTACGCAAAGTTTTTCGCGAAGAGGGACAACTGGTTCATGGAAATGATAAAGAACAATGAGAAGAGGCACAATGAGTATGTCTACATGTGCGACGTCTCAAATCCGCACGGAATTCTGATATTCGCCAGCTTTGTTGACAAGACAAGGGCAAAGAAGGCATTCAACGAGATGAAAAGGGCCAACACGGGAGTTGAGCTAAAGTACATACCGATAAAGAGCATACTCGTGGGACAGCTAGGGATAAGGGACTTCGACATGCGCTACTCCGACCAGTACAAAATGCTTGAGAGAAACAAGAAGGTCGCGAGGTTTGTGCCAAAAGAGATTGACAACTATTACGATACAATGAAATCTGGAGAAAGCGAAGAGATGTCGCTTGAAAACTCGGAATCAGGACATGAATAGTTTCTTTGTGAGCTTCTTGCTTGCGGTAAGGCGCCCTTTGTAGTCGTCCTTGAATTTTGCGGCCGCAGATGTCGTGATCATTCTCGGGCAGGCATCCTTTCCTAGGCCGGTGGCCACAAAGACGGTCTTATTGCTGTTCTTTAATATTCTCATTTAACTCCCTGATTCCCGATTTAACATAATAAACCAGAATTTAAAAGCTTTCGCTAGGGGTTCGTTTTAGAAAATAATCTCTTTGCAGAAAATCAGACGCCGTGGAACCAGAATCCCTTTCCCTTGTCCTTGTCAACCGGCTTTGGCTTCCTGCCCAGTATCTTGTCGACAAGAGACTGCTTTTGCATCTCCTCCGGCTTTATGCCCAGTATGTACTCCCGCTCGTACTGCTCCTGCCACTCCTTGAACTTCTGGCGCTTCTTTATCTCGTACTCGACCTGCTTTGCCTCCCACTCCGGCTTCATCTTTTTCCACTGCTCCTTTGTGTAGCTGTACGGCGGGTGCTCCCTTATCCTCGTCGGATTGAATGCGTATGTGTAAAACTCCTTGACGTAGTCGTAGTCGCGCTCTGTTATGTGGTTGCGGTCTATCTTGACCCCCTCCGCCTCGATGAACGCGATCAGCTCCTCCTGGGAGATCTTGTCCTTTAAATTGTCAGACTCAAGCTGGTTGTAGGTTATGTTGATTGTCCCCTTGATGAAGTTGACGGTTGACTTTAGGACCGCGTCCTTTAGCATGAGTCTATACTGAAGCCTTGAGGCGTGCTCGATGTCGCGGAGCTGCTCCTTGCTGATGTTTGAGAATGTGACCTTCTTGATTATCCTGTATGGGATCCTGAACTTGACGCCGTCGATTAGCATGTACTGGTTCTCAAGCTCGCGGTCGCCGAGTGTCTCCTGCTGCTTGAGCTCAGCTGCGTATTGATTTGTCTCGTGCTGCGTCTCTTCCCTTCTGTCCATGCAAAGCCCCCGCTTCTACCCGAAAAAGATTAGACCTTCGTTGCCACTGACGGCTCCGCAACCTTCTCGTTTGCGAAGTTCATCACCGGCTGGCCGCCGTTAACAGGCAGCGCGAAGTAGTCGACCATCTTTGTGTAGTGCTTAATGTATGAAGGATGGGACTCAAGCGCCTTGATGTTTCTCAGGTACTTGTCCTTGTTATATGCCCAGTCCTCGTGCGTGCTCTGCCACTCCTTTGAAGGGATGGAGTACTGCTTCTGGATTTTGTCTCGATAGACCTCGGGGAAGACGTTGAATGTGCAGAAAGGCAGAACCTCTCCGTTTGGCATCGCGTAGTGGATGTCGCACTTCTCGACCCTCTTGATGTCGTATGAGTACTCGTCCTGGAAGTGCATCATCCCAAGGAAGACGCTCTTCATCTGGAACTTACCCAGCGTTGCGAAGTCCTTCTTTAGGAACAATGACGTCAGCAGCTTTGTGAAGTTGACCGACTTTGGCTGCTTGCTTGAGTCGACGAACTTCTTGAGACCAAGCAGGGCCTTTACTGCAATCAGCCTTCTTGCGATCTTGCCCTTTCCGTCCATCTCATTCACTGCGCCTTGCAGATGCTCCAGAAGTCCCGGTGCATCCACGAACTCTGTGAGTGGGATTATCTTGTTGTCGCTGTCAAGGAAGATGTATGATCCCGCTCCGCATGCGAAGTGGATCGAGAGGTCGTACTTGTACTCTCCTGAGAGCGCCTCGATGAACTTGTTTATTCCGCCCACATAAGGAACTGAGAACCAGTGCTCCTTTCTAATCACTCCGTGAGTCTGCTCTTCGATTAATTTTATTGCGCCAGGGATTGTTATCCTCTGCTTCTCCCTTAGCCTTGAAGGCATCCTTCCCACCAGTGAGACCGGCTGGAAGTTTACGGCACGAATTATATCCGCATTGTTTAGTGCGAAGTTGATCATTGCTCCCATTTCGTGGTCGTTGACAGTTCTGATTACTGTCGGTACGAGCACCACGTTGATTCCTGCCTTTCTTACGACGTCAAGCGTCTGCGGGACCTCCCAGTGGTTCTTCGGGTTCGCCCTCTTGCTAACGCCGTCAAAGGACATGTAGAGCGTTCCGACTCCTGCGTGCTTTATCTTGTATGCGAGATCAGGCTGCTCGGCGAGTATGATTCCCGTCGTGTTCATCTGAATCTGGTCAAAGCCTGCCTCCTTTGCAATCTTCACCACGTCCACCACCTTAGGGTGCATGAGCGGCTCTCCACCGGTTATCTGAAGCGCGTTTGCCGGGATCGGCTTTTGGTTTCTTAAATTGACAAAGATCTTCTTTAATTCATCTAGCGTCGGCTCGTAGATCGGCTCTCCCTCCTTTGCGTAGAAGAAGCAGTACCAGCACGAGAGGTGGCACCTGTTTGTTATGACGACATTCGCAAGGCCCGTGTGGGACTTGTGACGCTCGCACATTCCGCAGTCGAACGGGCAGTTTGCACCCTTTGTGTCTGAAATGTAATTAGGGTTGTCGAATCCCCTTCCGTAGTAGTTGTAGTCCCTCATCTTTGTGTACATGTCGTAGTCTTCCCAGTACTTTTCTATCGTCCATCCGTGGTCCTCGCAGTGCTTTCTGATCATGACAAAGTCGCCGTCGCGGTAGATTATTCCCTCGACAATCAGCTTGCACTCAGGGCAGACCGTCTTTGTCCTCTCGATTACCGGCATCTTCTCAATCTCCTTGATGTCCTTGTGGTAGACTGCAAGATGAGGTGCCTCTGTTACCGGAGCCGCAGCAGCCGCAGGCTTTGCGACCTGGGTCGTGACTGTTCCTGAAGATGTTGGAATGTTAATCTGATGAGTCGGGGTGGCCTCTGCCGCCTTCTTTACCTCGTGAGAATGAGAGTGTGAATGCTCGTGAGCGTGTTCGTGCTTGCCCTCTGCACCGTGGCTTCCGCATCCGCATGAACCTTGCGATTCAGATTTGCCGCATCCGCATGCGCCCTCCATCTTTCCGCATCCGCAAGCCCCCGCCTGCTCCTCGCCGTGCCCTCCACATCCACAAGAACCTGACATAATATCACTCTGTTATAGGTATGTCACGTATTTAAAGCTTTTGTGAGGGTATTTTTCCAAAAAATTGGTATTCTACTTGCCCCTGCTTGCGAGCTTCTCGATGTCCTTCTTGAGCTTGTCCGCGATGAAGTTGTGCGAGAACGCATCCGCCTTTGCGGCGATGGCTATCTTGTTTGCGTACATCCTTGCGAGCCTTCCCTTCATCCTCTTGTTCGCCGAGACGATCTGAGGAAGCTTGAAGAGGATTCCGTACTTTGGAGGCTTTGTGCCGAACTTGATGTGCTTGAATAGCGCCTTCTCCGCCCCAAGCAGTTGGATTGTGCTTGATGGCATCATCCCAAGCCGCTGCAGCGATCCCGCCTTCCCCAAAAGCTCCGCTGCAATCTTGTAGTCTATTATGTATGAAATGTTCGGCATCAGCTTCTTGACTGCGACCACAAGGTACTCGTCGATCTTGTTCTCCGCGGCAAGCAGGTTCAGCTCAGTGTCCGCAAGGGACTTTATTGTGTTGTACTCCTCCTCGCTGGGCTCCCTTCCGATGCTGTTTTCGATCTGCATGTGCATCTTCTCCGCGCCCTCGCCTATCGCCTTTCTGAGCTCCTCGACCGTCGCCTTCTTCTTGTTTAGACCGAATGCTATCACAAACTTTGCAAGGGATGTCGGGGACGGTGATCTTAGCTCCGGGAAGTAGATGCTGTACCACTCTTCAAGCCTCTCGAAGATCTGGTTCCTCACCTTCTCCACCTCAAGATAGGAGCTTATCGCCTGCTTGACCGCGTGCTCGTCTCCAGCGTAGGCATCGCTTAGGCTCGCCTTCGCGACGTTCATCAGTCGCTGCCTCTTTTCAAATAGCGTCTCCTTTTTCATGAGCATCAGCTTAGTAGTGAATAACTTATGTAACCAAACAGATATATTAATTTGTGATAGAAGAGTTATAAGTCGGACAGGCAGGTGGTTTTTCATGGAAGGTTCAAGGATGAATTACGAGCAGATAATGAAGGTAGCGCTTGAGCGCGGATTCTATTTCCCAAGCTGCGAGGTGTACAGCGACGCGCAGGCGGGATTCTGGGAGTACGGGCCTACTGGGCTGAGCCTAAAGAACCGCTTCATCGAGCTGTGGAGAAGAGAGATGGTTCGAAGGGACACGATGCTAGAGATTGACGGATCGCAGATCATGTCAAAGTCCGTCTTCGAGGCATCGGGGCACCTTGCAAGCTTTGCCGACCCTGTTGCGCAGTGCACGAAGTGCAAGTCGATCTACAGAATCGACAAGATGATCGCAGAGGTCGCAAACATAATAATCCCGGAGAACGCGCCGCTTGAGGAGTTCGACCAGATAATAAAAGAGAAGAACATACTCTGCACAAAGTGCGACGGTCCGCTTGGGAAGGCAAGGAAGTTCAACATGATGTTTGAAGTCGGGATAGGCCCGGAGGCGGTCCCGTCATATCTTAGGCCCGAGACCTGCCAGTCGATATTCGTTGATTTCCCAAGGGTGTTCAAGACGATGCGCGGAAAACTCCCCGTAGGAATGGCGCAGATAGGAAAGAGCTTCAGGAACGAGATTTCGCCGAGGCAGAGCCTGATAAGGATGAGGGAGTTCTACCAGGCGGAGATTGAGGTATTCCTAAACCCGAACACGGTGAACGAGATTGAGGGGTTTGCGGAGATCGAGGACACTGAGCTAAACCTTATGGTTGACGAGAAGACGATCCAGACAATGACATGCAAAAAGGCTGTCGAGTCGGGAGTTGTCCCAAACAAGTTGGTGGCATACTACCTTGGGCTGCTTGTCGAGTTTTACCAGAAGAGCGGAATAGATGTTAGCAAGAGCCGCTTTAGGAAGCTTGGCGCAAAGGAGAAGGCGTTCTACGCCTCTGTCGCATTCGACTTCGAGGTCGAGACGAGCATCGGATGGCTCGAGCTTGTAGCATGCAACTACCGCTCTGATTACGATTTGACGGCGCACGCAAAGATGAGCGGGGCGAACTTCGAGGTGATGGACGGGGAGGCAAAGGTGCTTCCGCATGTCTTTGAGATCTCGATGGGAATCGACAGGAGCCTATACACGATAATCGAGCACTGCATAAGGGACGAGAAGGAGAACGAGAGGGTTGTGCTTTCGATAAAGCCGTACCTTGCCCCTGTGCACCTTGGAATCCTTCCGCTGATGAAAAAGGACGGGCTATACGAGCAGGCGCACCTCATATTCAACGGGCTAAGAAGAAAATACGACGTCTTCTTCGATGTCTCCGGATCCATAGGGAAGAGGTACAGAAGGCTCGACGAAATAGGCGCGCCGCTTGCGGTGACGATTGATTACCAGACGCTCGAGGACGAGACTGTGACGATCAGAAAGAGGGACGCGATGTCACAGGAGAGGATAAAGATATCCGAGATTGCCTCGTATGTTGAGAAGGAGATTGCATATCCTTGATGAACCAGTTTAGCGGAAAGATCAAGGTCAGTGACTTTGACCTCAAATACACGGTGGAGAGCGCTCAGCCGCTCACCTTCCTTGCAGATATCCTAAACGAAGGGAGGCATATTGGCTATGTCTCCGGTTCCAGCCACATCAACGTCAAACAGGAAGGGGACGTCTTGAGATATGGTTCAATTCCAAGTCTTGGCGGACTAAAACTAAAAAAAGAGATTGAAAAGCGATTTGCGCTCAAGGAGGACATGCAGAAGATATACGAGAGCATAGCAACAGACAAGTTCCTTGCAGACTCTATCGAGCGCTACCCCGGAATGCGCGTGACAGAAAACGATCCGTGGGAGACGACGGTCTGCTTTGTGATCTCCCAATTCAACAACGTGAAGAGGATACGGCTGATTGTAAGGAAACTGATTGATACTTACGGGGAAAGAACCACTGTTGAGGTTGGCGGAAAGAGCTTTGTGATAAAATCCTTTCCAACCCCACAGGTCTTGGCGCAAGAAAGCGTGAAGGATCTGATGAAGTGCGGCACCGGCTTTAGGGGGAAATACATCAAGGGAGTTGCGGAGGCCTGCTCGGACTCGTTTGACTTATATAAGTTATACAACAAGAAGTATCACATGGCAAAGGAGGAGCTTATGACCCTTCCTGGAATCGGCGACAAGGTGGCTGACTGCATACTGCTCATGGGCTACAAGAAGCCGGAGGCGTTCCCTGTAGACACCTGGATAAAGAGGATTGTGGAAAGGGTTTATTTCAACGGAAGAAAGCAGAGTGTAAAAAACATCCACGCCTTCGCAGACAAAATGTGGCCGGGAAACCAGGGGATTGCGCAGCAATACCTCTTCTGGGCCGGCAGAAGCCTCAAGATTAATTGATGATTTTATGATACCAAACATAGGGAAGATAACAAAGGACCTAAAGACGCTGCAGGAAAGACAGGACAAGGTGATGTCTCTTTCTAGATCAATAGTCAGGCTTGCTGGGGAGTCAATCTCCAACATGCATGCGAAGAGATACGTTGAGGTCAAAAGGCAGCTTGCAAAGCTGAAGTCCATGATTTTACAGATGCGCAAAATCGAGGAGGGCTTCGAGTACTACTCCATGCAGTCCCATCAGGAGTACGTCGAGGCGGCGATGCTCTATAGCATAATCGCAAAAGGGGTGGTCCCAAGCGCAAAGCAGGTGGGGGAAAACAGCGTCAACTACATGCTGGGCGTTATGGATACGATGGGCGAGCTCAAGAGGGAGTGCTTTGAGGAGATGCGCGCCGGCAATATAAAGAAGGCAAAAGCCTACTTTGAGATAATGCAGGGCATATACGACACGACCCTGCACATAAGGTTCGCAAATTCAATACTGCCGAACTTCAGGCGCAAGCAGGACGTTGCAAGGATACAGCTTGAGAGCACCGGAAGCGAACTTCTCAGGCTCAAGGCGGATTCGCGATAAGGTTTAAATAGCTATTTAGTCAGTTATTAGCGATAAGTGAGTAGATGAAATCGTTTAAAATCCAAAGCGCAATGGAATATCTGATGACCTACGGATGGGCCATCTTGATTATAGCAGTGGTGCTCGGTGCACTCTTTAGCCTAGGAATCTTCAGCGGCGGGCAGATCTCAGGGATAACCTGCGTGGCTTCGCCAGGATTCCTCTGCCAGAACCCGGTTCTCGGAACAAACGGCAACCTATCATTTTCACTCGGACAGAGCACGGGGGCGACAATATACAATGTAGGACTTGCCTGCGTTGCGACAACGCTCAACCCAAGCGGACTGCCAAACCCTTCGACATCGATGGTATATGTCTCAACTAACGGAGCTGCAAACTCGGTGCTTGCAAACTCATACAACTCCGCACAGACTTGGGAGGCAGGGCTCACAAACGGTCAGACTCTCTCTGTGAGCGCGCTTAAGTGCTTCGGATCAAACGCCAACGCCCTCGCATCACCTGCACTGGGAACAACGTTTAGCGGAGGAATCTGGATGAACTACACAGCAAGCAGCGGCGCAAACCAGATCATCCTGACCCAGAAGATAGCATCGGTTTCACTGAAGGTAGTATAAGGCTGCCTTCTTCTTTTTCTTTTTTATTTCTCTTTTCACTTAGGCTAGCCTAGTAAAAGAAAGGAGGAGGTTACGCTTTTTCAACAGAAGCAGTCTGTGCGCTCGCCCTTAAGGCAAGAAGCTCGATTAGGTTGTTTGCGCTAAGAAGCGGCTTTCGCAGCCTCTCGTTGTCGTCGGTTGTGAGCCTTGGGCATGCAGTGTTCACGAATGCGTCGAACTCCATCATGTTGTTTAGGTAGTCGAAATCGAAGGTGTTTGCGACTAGTATCGCCGCATCGCATCCTGCCATCTCGATCTTCTTCTTTAGCATCTTGGCGAGGTTCATGTTCGTCTGGCCGTTCTTTGTGCTGACGAGTATCCCGAACTTCTTTGCGTCTATGCTGCGCATTATCTTTCCCCTCTCGCGCTTCTTGTGCATGACCCTATAGTCGTCAAGCCAGAGGTGCTTTTTTATGAATGGGTCTATTGCAAGGAAAGGCTTTGTTGTTGAGTAGACTGCGCCCAAAGGATGGAACAGCCCTCCTCCGAAATATACAAAGCACTCAACCTTTCGATCAAGCGAGGCCGCGCTGCCGATGTCGCACCCCAGGATCTGTCCGTTGTGCTTTGCGAATCCGTACGGCTTGCCGATGATTACGGTCTTCCCGTGATTCTCGAAGAACTTCTTGACCTCCTCGATCTGGTGAATGTGCTGAATCGTAGTGACAAGCCCGATTGTGCTAAACTTTGCGAGCTCGGGGAGCGAAGGCTCAAGCCCCTCTAGGCTTGCGTCGATTGTGTAGAATATGTACTCGACCGGGAAGTCCACCTTGGTGAACTCTGCGTGCCCGAAGTGTATGAGCTTCTCAGCGCCGATCGACTTTGCCTCTTCTATTGCAAGGTCGCACGCACCGAAGTTAGGGGTTGCGGATACGAATACCTCGTTGCCCTCGGCCTCGAGACGTTTTGCATGCGCAAGCGCAAACTGCTTGAGCCCTTCAGGAAACTGCAATAAAAGTTTCATAGCATCAAAATGAGAATTCAGGCGACTACCGCAGCTTCCTTCTCCTTCCTTGAAGGAGCGGCAGGTGCTGCTGCAGGCTTCTTTGCGATCTGTTCGACCTCAATCTTGTAGTGGCCGGAGAGCTTGTCGGACGCCCTGTGGAGTGCCACCTGCCCTACTTTCTTGTGTGAAGCATAAGTCTTGAGCTCAAACACTGTCGAGCCCGAGAAGATCCTTGCCGCGACTGCTGTCGGCCTTCCGAATGAGAGGGTCATTCCCTGCGAGATTCTGTCTGCTCCTGCACCGGTCGCGAACTTCTTCTCTCGAAGGACGTTGTGCGGGTAAGGAATTATCTTGTATTGGTACATCTGGACCCCAATCTCTCTGTCGAGGTACTTGTTTGAAACCTGACGCGCTGCCTCAAGCGAGTTTGACCTTAGCTGGACGTTGTCCTGGCAGACAAGCCTCATGATTATGTCAAAGTCATCCTTCCTTGTTCCCATGTTGAAGACCAGAAGGCTTGTGTGAGGCAGTGCCTTCACAAAGTTCTTCCTTGGCTTCTTCACCGAGTATCTGCTCCATGCTTGGCTGTTAATCTTTCTTACAGCTCGCCCTGGTCTAATTCTTGCCATAAAACACGCCTTCAGTAATAAGTTAGTATTGGCTGGGAAAGTTTATAATAGTTACATTTTGGTCTCTTGGACAGTCAGTAGTCTCTTGGACAGTCAGTATAAAACTTTTGCACTGCAAATAGGATTGCTGGTTTGATGGGGAAGATGAAGCTCGGGGTGGATGTTGATGGGACGCTCGCAAACACAGTGGACGTGTTCCTTGAGTACCTCAAGAAGAACTACGAGATAGAGGTCAAAAGGGCAGACATCGTCAACTACGAGATGACAAAGCACGTCCCGCTCTCAAAAAAGGAGGTGAGCGAGATATGGCAGAGGGTCTGGGAGCAGCACCCAAAGATCCAGCTTGAGGACTCAGATGCGCCGGAGGTCCTAAAGCGACTTGGAGATATTTTTGAGATCCACATAGTGACCGCCACCAACGCAAGAGAGCAGGACCTAAAGGGCTGGCTTGCCGCAAACAGGATACACTATGACAGGATCCAGAAATTCAAGGGGCAGATACACAAGATTGACTCGAAGGTTGACGTCCACATCGACGACTGCTTTGAGATAAGCGAGCTTTTCATAAAAAATAACATACATCTCATACTCCTTGAGCAGCCCTGGAACAAGAACCATCATGCTCTTGTCAAGAACGAAAGGCTCGTCAGCATTGCAAAGAACTGGAAGGAGATAGAAGGGATACTCGGAAAGACGTGATTACCCCTTTGCCTTCACAAAGCGGTCGTTGACGTCGCCCCAGTTGACTACGTTCCACCAGCTCTCGACATACTTTGCGCGGTCGTTTAGGTACTGCAGATAGTATGCGTGCTCCCACACGTCTAGCGAAAGAAGTATCTCGAGCTGCGGAAGGTGCATCATGTTCTGCTTTTCTATCTGCGTTAGCACAAGCTTGTCTATGCTTTTGTCATAGAGCAAGAGCGCCCATCCGCTTCCCTCGACAGTCTTTGCCGCATCAGAAAACTGTGCCTTGAACGCCTCGAATGTCCCGAAATCCTCCTTGAGCTTTATTGCGACAGGGTCTGTAGGTGCGCCTCCCCTCTTCCCTTCAGGCGCCATGTTCTGCCAGAAGATGCTGTGCAGCGTGTGGCCCCCGAGGTTGAAGCTGAAGTCCCTTAAAACTGCCCTTGTGTCAATCTGGATCTCACCTGCCCTCGCCTTCTCAAGCTTTTCGAGTGCTGCGTTTGCGCCGTTGACGTATGCGAGATGGTGCTTGTCGTGGTGGAGCTGCATTATCTTCTCGGATATGAATGGTTCAAGCGCGTTGTATGCGTAAGGAAGCTGCGGTAGTTCGTATTTGTTTGCCATGTTATTACCAATAATATTAGGAGTGGAAGGAATTTATACCATGGGTTGATTGCTCACTGTATTGAGCATCCCAGGCTGCGAAGCAGCGCGTTGATCAGCTCCTTCTTGTTCTGGTCGTTTCTAAGCTTGATGCTCGCGGCGCTGTTGTGGCCTCCCGCCCCCTCGATGTAGGAGTATCCGAGCTTCAATTCGCCGATTGTCTTGAGGATGTTTGTCTTCTCGACCAGCGGGGCGCTCACCCTAATTGAGATGAAATGGCCGAAGTGGAGCAGAAGTATCGGGGGCTTATCGCTCATCTTCTCGATTCGCTCAAGAAGCTTGGATGCGTACCTGCCTGGGAGCGGATACTTTGTCATCGCGTCCTTGCGCACGTTCTCGAAATCGAGAAGATAGATGTTTGAATCCGAGGTCCTGTACTGCTTGATGCTCTCGATTCCGGAGTCTATCGCCTCCTCAATCCTTGCCTTGGCGTATTTGGTCAGCTCGTTGCGCCGTTTTTCATCATTAAGTATCTGGTCTATCTCGGAAGGGGTTATGTCGTTTGATCCGGATGCGATTGCGATCTTCTTGTCGCTTGTGAGCATGTCCAGCAGGAGCGCAAGCTCCCTCCCCTTTTCGTCATCCTCTGCGTACCCGCTGTAGTCGCCGATCAGAGAGGCGCTCTGTATAAGTGAAAGGTCGATGTCGGCAAACCTCCTGCCGAACTCGCATGCGAGAAATCCTGCGGTGTAGTTTGAGTTTCCCTCGAAATTCCACGGATTGGTATAGAGTTCAACCAGCTTTGTCAGCTCCTCAACCGGAGGGTGGTGGTCCAGCCAGATTATATCAAACTTCTCGCCAGCAGTCTGCGCACCCATAAGGCTCTCCTCGGTTGTGCCGAAGTCGGTTATCAAAAGCAGCGGCTTCTCGTTTGAATCGTAGTTGCCGACTGTCAGTATGTCCTCCTTTGCATCGCTGTTGGAGTATGCCACACCCCTTTGCATCTTCCAGAAGATTTTCGGCAGCCCTGCCGCAGAAATTTTATCGGCTAAGTTAATTATTGAGAGGTAGAGCCCGTAAGCGCCTGTGAGTCCGTCGGCATCATTGTGGAACCGAACTATTATTGGAGCGCCAAGAATGAGCTTCTTTAGAAATAATGATGCTGATTCATCAAGTCTTTGCTTCATCTTTGCCGTAACCGCATCAAGCTCGCCCTTTCCTGTCTTGCTGAAAGGAAGGATCATCTTTGCCGCGTATGCAGAGGCGGCGGCCCTTGAGAATTCGACAGACTCAGGGTCCTCTGAGATTATCGCAGACTCGATTTTGCCCTCCTTTACCTCGGCCTTGACCAGATCGCCTAGATGGAGGACAATTGCGCTCTTTAGCTCCTGAACCTGAGGTTTGTCCTTTGAGAGGCTGGTTATCCAGTAGGAGTTCTCGCTCAGCGATGCTGCATGCTTAACACAAGAAACAATACCCTCAAGCATCAAAACAGCTCAGCGTCACTTCATTTTATTTGTAACAGGCAAGCATTATTAGCAGTTGAGTTGCGGATGTAGCCGCAGAAGGTTGCGTTGTTGTACCTTGCGGCAATCGATGAGTAGCACTGTATTGCAAAGGAGCTCTGGAAGCCCGCGCATATCGAGACGTTCTTGGTGTTTATCGCCTCTGCGAGCAGCACGTACTGGGTGCACATACCGCGGTACTGCATGAACTGCCCGCAGTTTGAGAGCAGCTGCGAATAGCTTGTAGGAGTGGAGTTTGTGTAGTTGCGCACCGCATAGGTGCACAGTCCCTGTGCTGATGCGCTCTCGTTGCCGCAGAAGGCAGAATTTGAGGTCCTGGCCGCAAGGATCGTGTAGCAGATGTCCCTTGCGCTGTAGTTCTGGTTTGGCAAGAAAGCAAGGCTGCTAATTGATGAGAGCACGGAGGAGTTATTGCCCGAAAGTAAACCGCGGGTCTGGTTGAGTATTGCTGCAAGGGTTGCCTTGTCGCTGCTGTTTGAGACCTGCATGCAGTATGCGGGATGAAGGGTTGCCGATGCCAGATCGAGATTCACCACGGAAACGCAGACCTGCCTATCTGAATCGTTGGACTCCGTGGCGCAAGTGGAAAGGCTGCCGGACCTTACCGCAAGCGAGGTCACGCAGCCATCCATGTGAGTAGGGCCAAGTGATGAACAGACGAGGGTGTTGTTTGTCGCCTGCGCAATGAATGTGATGCATTCACTTACGCTCTGGTTGCTTCCTGCCATCTGGCAGGTTGAGGGCGAAAGTGTCGATTCGGCGACTGA